>Ga0209083_1000837_pt1 | contig 40299 bp, 24 predicted proteins | sample AM7aDNAmetaG_FD_184132 | JGI IMG/M metagenome (GOLD analysis project Ga0209083, IMG submission 184132) | Freshwater microbial communities from Finland to study Microbial Dark Matter (Phase II) - AM7a DNA metaG (SPAdes) (version 3) | ecosystem: Environmental > Aquatic > Freshwater > Lake ... | reverse complement strand
TTCCGGCCACGGAGGAAGACGAAAACCAGCCTGGGTTTACACCGAACACGGCGCGGTGATGGCGGCCAATGTCCTCAACAGCAAGCGGGCAGCGCAGATGAGCGTTTTCGTGGTGCGGGCATTCATCAGGATGCGCGCCGTGTTATCGGACAACCGGGGGCTGGCGCGCAAACTCGCTGCGCTGGAGAAGGAATTGAAGGACCGCCTCGACGTCCACGATGCTGCCATCGTGACCATCCTCCAGCGCGTGATGGACATCATTGATCCGCCCGCCCTACCGGAACCGCCGAAGAAGGGAATCGGGTTTCAAGTAAAGGAAGGCAAGGCCCGGTATGTCGTGCGGAGGAAACCGGCATGAAGCACGACCGGATTTTGTTGGCGCATGGTGGCGGCGGGTCGTTGACGCACGAGTTGATCGAGCGGGTGTTCGCGCCGGCGTTTGGGATGGAAACGTTGGAGGATAGCGCGGTGCGTGAGTTTGGTGGACAGAAGTTGGCGTTCACGACGGACTCGTATGTGGTGAAACCGTATTTCTTCCCCGGTGGCGACATTGGGAAGTTGGCGGTTTGCGGGACGGTAAACGATTTGGCGGTGCAGGGGGCGCAGCCGTTGTGGCTGAGCCTTGGGATGATTTTGGAGGAGGGACTGCCGTTGGCGGACCTCGAAAAGATTGTGGCGTCGATCAAGACGATGGCGGCGGAAGTCGGCGTGCAGGTGGTGACCGGCGACACGAAGGTTGTGGAGCGGGGGAAGTGTGAAGGGTTGTACATCAACACAGCCGGCATTGGGCGCGTGGTGGCGGATGTTGGCAGTGCGCGCATTTTACCTGGCGATGCGGTGGTGGTGAGCGGTTCGATCGGGGAACATGGTATCGCAGTGCTGAGCCGGCGGGAGGGGATTGCGTTTCAGACGGGTGTAGTCAGTGATTGCGCGCCGCTGTGGCAAATGGTAAAAATGGCACTTGCTTCAGGTGCAGATATACACGCGATGCGGGACCCGACGCGTGGCGGTCTAGCGACGACCGTGTGTGATTTTGCGCGGGCGTCCCAGGTGGGGATCCGGTTGCAGGAGACGGCACTGCCAATCAGTCCGGCGGTGCAGGGTGCCTGTGATTTGTTAGGCTTGGATCCTCTGAGTATTGCCAACGAAGGCAAGCTGGTCGTGGTGTGCCGGGGTTCAGACGCGGACCAGGTGGTGCAAGCATTGCGGTCGGTTCCGCTGGGCCGCGGGGCGGTTGTAATCGGGGAAGTAATTGAAAAACCAAAGGGGTTGGCTGTGTTGCGGACCGCGATCGGCGGGGAACGAATTATCGATCTACCGACGGGCGAGGATTTGCCGAGGATTTGTTAATTGCCGCAGCGCGATCCGCCGACCGCGTTGCATAACCGAAAACTTTAGGAGATAAAAAATGACAAAACGAGAGTTCGTAACAATGGACGGAAATGAAGCGGTTGGCCACGTTGCCTATCGCATTAACGAAGTGATCGTGATCTACCCGATCACCCCTTCCTCGCCGATGGGCGAATGGTCGGATGAATATGCCGCCCGCAACATCAAGAATATCTGGGGGACCGTGCCATCGGTGACCGAGATGCAGAGCGAGGGTGGGGCGGCGGGTGCCCTCCACGGCTCGTTGCAGACCGGATCGCTGACGACCACTTTTACGGCGTCGCAGGGCTTGCTGCTCATGATTCCGAACATGTACAAGATTGCCGGTGAATTGACCCCGGCGGTGTTCCATGTGACGGCGCGCTCCCTGGCAGCGCAGGGGCTGTCAATCTTTGGCGATCACGCCGATGTGATGGCCACGCGGCAGACCGGGTTCGCCATGCTCTGTTCCAATTCCGTGCAGGAAGCCATGGACTTTGCGCTGATTTCACAGGCGGCAACCCTCGAATCGCGGATTCCATTCATGCATTTCTTTGATGGCTTCCGGACCTCCCACGAAGTGGTCAAGGTCGAGATGCTGACCGAAGACGATATGCGGGCGATGGTGGATGACTCGCTTGTTGCGGCGCACCGGTCACGGGGCCTGTCGCCGGACCGGCCTGTATTGCGCGGCACGGCGCAAAACCCCGACGTCTACTTCCAAGGCCGTGAGACGGTGAATCCGTTTTATACCGCCTGTCCAGCCATCACGCAGAAGGCGATGGACAAATTTGCAAAAATCGTCGGGCGGCAATATCACCTGTTTGATTATTACGGGGCACCCGATGCGGAGCGCGTGATTGTATTGATGGGATCGGGCTGCGAAGCCGTCCACGAAACGGTCGATTATTTGAATGCCCAAGGCGCAAAAGTTGGCGTGATCAAGGTGCGCCTCTATCGCCCGTGGGATATTGCCAGCTTCCTCGCGGCGATTCCCAAGACAACAAAGGCGCTGGCGATTCTCGATCGGACCAAGGAACCCGGTGCCGGTGGCGATCCGTTGTACTTGGATTGCGTTCAGGCGCTGTTTGAAGCGGGCCGGCAGATTGGCAAGGTTGTGGGCGGGCGGTATGGCCTCTCCTCCAAAGAATTCACGCCGGGGATGATCAAGGCGATCTACGATAATCTCGCGGCCGCCAAACCGAAAAACCATTTTACCATTGGCATCAACGACGACGTCAGTCATACGAGCCTCGAGTTCGATGCGGAGTTTTCGGCCGAGTCCGACAAGGTCGTGCGCGCCCTGTTCTACGGTCTCGGCGCCGACGGCACGGTGGGCGCAAACAAGAACTCCATCAAGATCATCGGCGAAGAAACTGACAATTACGCCCAGGGCTACTTCGTGTATGATTCCAAGAAGTCGGGTTCGATGACGGTGTCGCACTTGCGATTCGGGTCGCAGCCGATTCGCTCGACCTACCTCATTTCGAAAGCGAACTTTGTCGCCTGCCATCAGCCCATCTTCCTCGAACGGTATGACATGCTCAAGGACATGACAGCGGGCGGCACGTTCCTCTTGAACACACCGTTCGGCCCGACCGCAGTCTGGAGCCACCTGCCGCGGCCGATGCAGCAGCAGATCATCGATAAGAAACTGAAATTCTACGTGATCGACGCCGTCAAGGTCGCGCGCGAAAGCGGGATGGGCGGCCGGATCAACACCGTCATGCAAGTCTGTTTCTTTGCCATCTCCGGTGTGTTGCCGAAGGACGAAGCAATCAACGCGATCAAGTACTCGATCAAGAAAACCTATGGCAAGAAGGGCGACGAAATCGTCCAGATGAACCTCAAGGCCGTGGATAACACGCTCGCCAACATGTACCCGGTCGCCGTTCCGAGCAAGGTGGACAGTCGGGCCGAGTTCTTGCCGCCGGTGCCGTTGATCGCGCCGGAGTTTGTGCGCAACGTGCTGGGCGAGATCATTGCCGGCCGTGGCGACCTGTTGCCGGTCAGCGCGATGCCGTGCGACGGCACATTCCCGACTGCGACGGCGCGCTGGGAGAAGCGGAATATCGCGTTGGATATCCCCGTGTGGGATTCCGCAGTCTGCATCCAGTGTGGCAAGTGTGCGATGGTCTGTCCGCATGCCACGATTCGTGCCAAAGCGTACGAACCCGCCGCGCTGGCCAATGCGCCGGCCACTTTCAAGGCTGCGGACGCGCGGGATCGCGACTTTAAAGCCACCGGCTATAAATTTACCATTCAGGTCGCGGCTGAAGATTGTACGGGCTGCGGGTTGTGTGTGGAAGTTTGTCCGGCCAAGAACAAAACCGAGGTCAAACTCAAGGCGATCAATATGGCGCCGCAAGCTCCACTCCGCGATGCCGAACGGGCCAATTGGGACTTCTTCCTCAATCTTCCCGAACTCGATCGCCGCAAGATCAAGGTGGGCAGCATCCCGCAACAGCAACTCATGGAACCGCTGTTTGAATTCAGTGGCGCCTGTGCGGGTTGCGGCGAAACGCCTTATATCAAGCTGGTGACGCAATTGTTCGGCGACCGGATGTTGGTGGCCAATGCCACGGGCTGTTCCTCGATTTACGGCGGCAACCTGCCGACGACTCCCTACACGAAAAATCGCGACGGACGCGGCCCGGCTTGGAACAATTCACTGTTCGAGGACAACGCCGAATTCGGTCTCGGGTATCGGCTGTCCGTCGATAAACAGACGGAATTCGCCCGGGAACTGGTCCAGCGACTCGCACCGCAGTTGGGCGATGACCTGGTGACGGCGCTTCTCAACGCCGACCAGAAGGACGAAGCCGGTATTTATGACCAGCGACAACGCGTGGTGGCATTGAAGGAAAAACTCAAGGGGCTAAACACGCCCGAAGTGCGGCTGTTGCAGTCGGTCGCCGACATGCTGGTGAAGAAGAGCGTCTGGATCTTTGGTGGCGACGGTTGGGCGTACGACATTGGCTACGGCGGACTGGACCACGTCATGGCCAGCGGCCGCAACGTCAATATTCTCGTGCTCGATACCGAAGTTTACTCCAACACCGGTGGCCAGATGTCCAAGTCCACGCCGCGCGGTGCCGTGGCGAAGTTTGCCGCGGGAGGCAAGCCGCTGGGTAAAAAAGATCTGGGTTTGATCGCCATGACCTATGGCCATGTGTACGTCGGTTCCGTGGCGATGGGCGCGCGCGACGAGCACACGCTCCGCACTTTCATTGAAGCCGAAAGCTACGACGGCCCGTCCCTGATCATTGCCTACAGCCATTGCATCGCGCACGGAATCAACATGACCACTGCCATGCAAGACCAGAAGGCCATCGTCAGCAGTGGCCAGTGGTTGCTGTACCGATTCGACCCGCGGCGGAGTGTCGCCCAGCAGAATCCGTTGCAGTTGGATTCGCGCAAGGCGACCACGTCGGTCGAGCAGTTTATGATGATGGAGAATCGGTTCAAGATGTTGACCAAGAGCAAGCCGGACCGCGCCAAGCTGTTGTTCAAAATGGCCCAGGAAGACGCCGATACGCGATTCCGGTTCTACGAATACATGGCGGGCCGGAAATTTGCCCCTGAACCGCCGGCTCCCACAGCAACCGGCGCTACCCCTACAACCGCGGCCAAAGGAGAATAAATCATGGACCTACGCACAAACTACATGGGACTGACCTTGAAGACACCGCTGGTGGTTTCGGCCTGCCAGCCACTCACCGACGACATCGGCAAGATTCGGAAGATCGAAGATGCCGGAGCCGCTGCGGTGGTGCTTTACTCGCTGTTCGAGGAGCAACTGCGCCTGGAATCGCAAGAGTTGAACCATCACCTGGCCGAAGGTACCGAGAGCTATGCCGAGGCGCTGAGTTACTTCCCCGATGAGGAGGATTATCATCTCGGACCGGACCAATACCTCGAACACATTCGCAAAGCCAAGGCCGCCGTGAAAATTCCGGTAATCGCCAGCCTCAACGGCAGCACCCCGGGCGGGTGGATCGATTTCGCAAAAAAAATCGAGCAGGCCGGTGCCGACGCGCTGGAACTGAACATCTACAACATTCCAACCGACTTGAATCTCAGCGGCGCGGCCGTCGAGCAGACATACCTCGATGTGGTGAAAGCCGTCAAAGGCAGCGTAAAGATTCCGGTCGCCGTCAAGCTGAGCCCGTTCTTTAGCAATATGGCGAACATGGCGAAGAAACTCGACGATACCGGTGTGAACGGGCTGGTGCTGTTCAACCGGTTCTACCAACCGGACCTGAACCTTGATGAACTCGAAGTCCAGCCCAGCGTCTTGTTGAGCACGCCGCAGGCACTGCGATTGCCGTTGCGGTGGTTGGCAATTTTGCATGGCAAGATTCGCGCGGATTTGGCCGGCACCAGCGGGGTCCACACCGCGCAGGACGTTTTGAAGATGCTCATGGCCGGTGCGAACTGCACCATGATTGCCTCGGCGTTGTTGCTGCACGGCGTGGATCATTTACGGACGATGGAGCAGGGGTTGCGCGAATGGATGGAGCAACACTGGTACGAGTCGGTCGAGCAGATGCAAGGCAGCATGAGCCAGTTGAAATGCCCGAATCCGAGTGCGTTTGAGCGCGCCCAGTACATGCGCGCCATCACTAGTTTCAAACCGACTGTGTAATCGAAAAGGCGCTCTGGCGAATAGTAGGACAGGCGTCCCGCCTGTTTAAATTAACTACTAATCGACAGGCGGGACGCCGGTCCCAAATCCACGGGCAAGAATTATTTTCGATGGGAACGGCGGGCTAGGGACAACGCCCGCCCTACCGGGAAAATCCGGGGTAGGGCGCGGTGTCCCGACCGCGCCGTCTGGGCCGATCCCACTCACCGGGAGCTATCGATACAGTGCAGTTCTGGCGTAGAACGTGGGGGTCTTCATTTTGCTGGAGAAATCAACTGGTTTGAAAAAAAATCGCCGAGGATTAGGCCCTGTCCGACTGGCGCGACTGCGCTCGGAGCGGAGCCTGTGGCGAGAAGAGTTGAAGTGCGGCGGCCAGATATGCTAGTGGATGCGTAATGAATCCGACTCTCCCCGGTCGATTCGGGTTGAAGAAATTATTCGCCGCTGAGTCAAGGTTGAACGAATGAAAACTTTTTTGACGGACGATTTCCTGCTCCGGTCTGAGATGGCCCGCGAGCTGTATTACGACCACGCGGCGCGGGAGCCGATTTTTGATTATCACTGCCATCTGCCGCCCGACCAGATTGCCGGCAATAAAACTTTTCGCAATCTTTATGAAATCTGGTTGGCCGGCGATCACTACAAATGGCGGGCAATGCGGGCGAATGGGATTGCGGAAGAGTTCTGCACCGGTGGCGCCAGTGATTGGGAGAAGTTCCTCGCCTTCGCGCGCACCGTGCCCGCAACCCTGCGTAATCCGCTGTACCATTGGACGCACCTCGAACTGAAACGGTTCTTTGGGATTGACGATCTGCTCGATGAATCCACCGCCCAGAAAATCTGGGACACCGCCAACGCGAAACTTGAGCAGATGTCTGTGCACGCGATTCTGGAATCCAGCCGGGTGGCGGTTGTTTGCACAACCGACGATCCGACCGATTCCCTCGCGCACCACCGGACGCTGGCCAAGACCCAGCTCAAGACGCGTGTTTATCCGGCTTGGCGGCCCGACAAGGCGTTGGCAGTGGACCAATTGATTCCGTGGAATGCCTGGCTTGACAAGCTGGGGGCGGCCGGTACCCTGACCAGTTTGCTGGAGCTCCTTGCTGAGCGTCTCAATTTCTTTCATGCCAACGGCTGCCGGCTATCGGACCACGGCCTGAACTATTTGGACGCGGCGGATTGCACTCAGTTGGAGGCGGCCCAAACTTTTGACCTCGCCCGCACGGGTAAACAAGTTGCGCCCGAGGCGGCTGCCAGGTTTCGCAGTTTCATGCTGGTTTGGCTGGGGGAACAGTATCACGCCCGGGGGTGGGTCATGCAATTGCATCTGGGGGCGCAGCGTAACAATAGTTCACGGCAACTCCGCACACTTGGGCCGGATACCGGATTTGATTCCATTGGCGACTGGCCGCAAGCCGCGGCTTTGGGAAAATATCTCGACCGATTGGATACGAACAACCGATTGCCCAAGACCATCCTGTATAATCTGAATCCGGCGGACAACTACGTTCTCGCCACCATGCTCGGCAATTTCCAGGACGGTACCGTGCCCGGCAAGATTCAGTTCGGGAGCGGCTGGTGGTTCCTCGACCAAAAGGAGGGGATGGAATGGCAGCTCAACGCGCTCAGCAATCTGGGGCTGCTCAGCCGGTTTGTTGGGATGCTCACGGATTCGCGCTGTTTCCTCAGCTATAGCCGACACGAGTATTTCCGCCGAATTCTCTGTAATTTGATCGGGCAGGATGTGGTGAACGGTGAATTGCCGAACGACATGAAACTCCTGGGCAATTTGGTGCGCGCGATCAGCTTCGGCAACGCCCGTGATTATTTCCCGATGGAACCGGGGTCGGTTTAAGCATTTGGCTTGCGATTCAAGTTCGGCGGCGGTCTCCAGACCGCGCCGTTTTCCCTGACCCAGGTCTTGAACTGGGACGGTAGACCTTCGGTCGACCGGAGTGCGCGGTCGGAGACCGGCGCACAACTCAGCTTGGAATTGGAGACCGGCGCACAACTCAGCTTGGAATTGGAGACCGGCGCACAACTCAGCTTGGAATTGGAGACCGGCGCACAACCCGCATTCCGAGGTAGGGCTGGACCGCCGGGCCAGCCGCGCTTTTTCAATAGTCCGTTAGCCGGGGGCGGGCGGGCGGAGATGGGCGATGTAGCTGCGGAATTCTTTTTCCCATTCCACATTGTCACGGCCAAATCGCTTCCGAAAACTTTCGACGTCATCCCGGTTCCAGCGCAGATCCTGGAGATACCGGCGGAAATGGCTGCTCTGATAATTCAGTCCATCGCGATTCATCAGAAAATGCACCAGCGCCCAACTCATGGGGTAGGTGATGGCCGGGTTTGCGTAAAATGTGCCGCGTTCCATCAGCAATAAGTCCGAGACGGAGATCATCTGTCGCGCCCGCAGTAATGCTTGCGCGGACACCAGTCGCGCGGCGTCAATGCCGCCGGGGATGAGCCGGCCTCCTTTGACGGAGCTGTTCTCAAAATATTGCGCCATCCCTTCGTTGAGCCAGACCGGTACGGCGTCACCTAATTCGTAGCCGATGAACTGATGAAAGCCTTCGTGCGCCAGAACCTGCCAGAGCCGGGGATGTTCAAAGGTGACCAGTTCGTAAAATGTATTGCCGTCGGCGTCGGTTTTTAAATGGCAATAGCCCGCGAGGCCGGGATGGGTGACGCCGATGGAGCTTTGCGCGTAATTGCGGAAGTCAGCGAGGTTGCTGAAGACCACCACGCGCGAGGCGTCTTTGAAAGTCCAATTGGAGAAATACCGGGAGTAGTGGCGGAGCATTTCGTTCATGAAACCGTTGACCTGGCTGGCCATCGACAGGCCGCTTTGGGCCAGCACTTGATAGTGTCCGGCGGTGACATCGGTGAAGTCGGCCAGCGATGCGGCATGCACGGTGCCGGTGAGGAGGAGCAACAAGATCGGCAAAAAGCGCAGCAGTCGACAGTGGAACGGGCGTTCCGCCCGTTTCGTCGATAATGCCAAGGAAACAAACGGGCGGGACGCCCGTTCCACTATGTTGCCTGCCAGTGCGATGCGGTGCCGAAGCATGCTGGGGAATATAGCCGATTGTTTTGCGGTTGCGAGAAGGAACAGAACCACGTTAGACTGCCAGCATGGAGCAAATCAATGATTTGGTGAAGGCGCGATTGGAAAAACGCGCGAAGTTATTGGAGCAGGGGACAGACCCGTACGGCAGCCGGTTTGATGTGCCGGAGACCATCGCCGTCGTCCGCACCAACCCGGCTCCGGAACGCGATGTGCAAATTGCCGGGCGGTTGATGAGTCACCGCGACATGGGTAAGAGCTTGTTCGCGGACGTCAAGGACTCGACCGGGCGCATTCAGATTTATATGCAGAAAAAGGTTCTGACGGACGAGAAGTTTGATCGGTTTAAGCACCTCATTGATCTCGGTGATATTGTCGGGATCACCGGTAAGCTCTTTACAACGCATGCCGGTGAGTTGACGGTTCGCGTGGAAGATTTCACCTTGCTCAGCAAGGCGATCCAGCCGTTGCCGAAGGAGTGGTTTGGCATCAAAGACACCGAGACGCGGGTCCGGCAGCGTTACCTCGATTTGTGGATGAATGACAAAGTGCGCGAGACGTTCCGGCTCCGGAGCCGGATCGTGTCGGAAGTGCGGAAGTTTCTCGATGGGCGGGGGTTCATGGAAGTCGAGACCCCGATGATGCAGCCCATCGCCGGCGGGGCGGCTGCCAAGCCGTTCATCACCCATCACGAGGCGCTTGGGGTGGATTTGTTTTTGCGGGTTGCCCCCGAATTGTATCTGAAGCGGCTGCTCGTCGGCGGCTTTGAAAAGGTCTACGAACTCAACCGGAACTTCCGGAACGAAGGAATCTCGCGTCGGCATAATCCCGAGTTCACAATGCTCGAGGTCTATCAAGCGTACGGCGATTATGAGACGATGATGGAGCTGGTGCAGGGCTTGGTGGTGACCATTGCGGAGGACGTGTTCGATACGCTGATTGTCAAACGGTACGACGATCAGGAAATTGATCTGACCCCGCCGTGGCGGCGGGTGACCTACCGTGAAATCATTGAGGAACGGCAGGGCAAGGATTGGTTCACAATCACGCCGGCAGAACGCAAAGAGCGGGCGATCAAGCTGGGCGTTGAGTTTCCGGCGGATGCGCCCGACTTTGAAGTCACCAATGCGGTTTTTGAGAAAACCATCGAATCGACGCTGATCCATCCGACGTTTGTGACGCACCTACCGGCGGAGTTGGTGGTGCTGGCCAAACCGAACCGGCAAGACCCCAGCGTGGTGGATGTGTTCGAGTTGATCATCAATGGCCAGGAGATTGCGCCGGCGTATACGGAGTTGAATGACCCGGTGATCCAGCGCGAGCGGTTGTTGGCGCAAGCGGCGGGACACGCTGAGAAATTGGATGAAGAATTTCTGACCGCCCTCGAATACGGGATGCCACCGGCGGGCGGGATGGGCATTGGTATCGATCGTCTGGTGATGATGTTGACCGGCGCCGAGAGCATCCGGGACGTGATCCTCTTTCCGCAGTTGAGACCGCAGGGATGAGACAGTGCATAAGTGCAGATGTGCCGAAGTTCCCAAGTTACTTATGCACTTAGCCACTTATGCACTTAGGTACTTATATACTTAGCCACTTTTCCCATGACCCGCTTACCTTTTGAACTGTTTCTCGGCCTGCGGTACCTCAAGCCGAAGCGGTCGTTTGTCTCGGCGATTACGCTGATCTCATTGATTGGCGTGACCCTTGGCGTTTGGGTGTTGATTGTTGTGATTGCCGTGATGAGCGGGTTCGACCGGGAGCTCCGTGACAAGCTCATGGGCATGCACGCGCACGTGACCGTGAGCGGCGGGGCTATCAAAAACGGCGGCGAATTGTTGAAGACAATCGAGCGGGTCCCGCATGTGAAAGCGGCTGCCCCGTTTGTGATGGGCTTGGTTTTGGTGGAATTCAACCGCCATGTGGCCACGCCGTACATGAAAGGTATCGACCCCGAACGCGAAGTCAAAGTCAGCAAGCTCGGATCCTACCTGAAGGAAGGGGGGCTCGACCTGAACGGCGACAAGGTTGTTATTGGACGGGAGTTGGCGGAGCAGTACGACATCCATCTGGGCGACAAGATTACAGTCTACTCACCGCGCAATATCGAAAAGAAAGGCGAGGAAGTTTACCTGCCACTGGATTTGGCCGTGACCGGAATCTTCCAGTCCGGAATGTACGAATACGACGTTGGTTTGATTTTTACATCGCTGAAAACGGCGCAGGAACTTTATGAGCTGCGCGGTGCGATTCATGGCGTTGAACTCACAGCCGACGATCCGTTTGTCGGGGCGAATTCCGTCGCGTATACTCTCAATCGGAAATTACCATCGCCCCTCCATGCGGCGACGTGGATGCAGTTGAATGAAAAAATCCTCGGGGCAATTCAGGTCGAAAAGACTGCGATGTTCTTGATTCTCAGCCTCGTCATCGTGGTCGCGGCCTTCTGTGTGATGGGCACGCTCATCACCGTGGCCGCGCAGAAAACCAATGAAATCGGGGTCCTCAAAGCCGTGGGTGCAACGTCTTGGCGGATTGCCCGATTGTTTCTGTTTCAAGGATTTATTGTGGGTTTGTTCGGGGTCGCGGCGGGACTGGCGCTCGGCTTGCTGACCATTGGCCACATCGAACAGGTGCGGGCGTTCTTGTCGAACGTACTGCAGATCGAGTTGTTCCCGCGCGAAATCTACAATCTCCAAAAGATTCCGACTTATCTGACCGGACGCGATCTGGTGACCATTGCGGTGGTGGCGCAGATCATTGCCACATTGGGCGGCGTGTTGCCGGCGCTCTGGGCGGCCCGGCTGGAACCTGTGGAGGCGCTCCGCCATGAGTAATCAAACGCTCAGAGTTTGGCTGAGAACTCAATTGGAAATAAGAAGTGGAACGGGCGTCTCGCCCGTTATTTCAGCAATTCATGTGAATCGAACGGGCGAGACGCCCGTTCCACTATTTTCCAAACACGCTCTCAGGTGTTGCCATGAGTAATGTCATCCTGGCGGCTCGGCAGCTACACAAGACCTACCGGATCGGCCGGCGGGAAGTGGAAGTCCTGAAAGGATTGGATCTGGAGATCATGCGCGGTGAAGTGGTGGTCATCGTCGGGGCGTCCGGTGCTGGCAAAAGCACATTACTTCATTTGCTGGGCGGACTCGACCGGCCGACCGACGGCACAATTTTGTTTGACGGAACCCCGCTCGACAATCTGGACCGGACCCGCTGGCGCAATGAGCGGGTGGGGTTTGTGTTTCAATCCTACAATCTCTTACCGGAATTGGACGCCTTGGAAAATGTCTGCGTGCCGGCCATGGTAGCGGGACGCTCGGCCGCAGCGCGCGGCCGGGAGCTGTTGGCAGCGGTTGGGCTGGGGGATCGTTGGGAGCATCGGCCGGCTGAATTGAGCGGTGGCGAACAGCAGCGGGTGGCGCTGGCGCGGGCGCTAATGAATCGCCCGAGCCTGTTGCTCGCGGACGAGCCAACTGGCAACCTCGACGACAAGACCAGCGAAACCATTCTCGATCTGCTCTGGCAAATGCGGGCCGACACGGGCGCGACCTTGGTGATGGTGACGCACGATCAACACGTGGCCAAACGTGGGGAGCGGGTTTTGGAAATTGTGGGTGGACGGATCCGTCAATAAAACGGCGTTGCCTTTTGGGCGGTCCGCCAGTATGTTGCGCCGCATTCGGGAGTGAATCAATCATGAAAAAGAAATTCAAAAACGATTTCAAAGTTCGCGACCTTTCCCTGGCGGAATGGGGCCGCAAGACCATCCACGTCTCGGAACATGAGATGCCCGGCCTGATGTCCCTCCGTAAGAAGTACGGCAAGCAGAAGCCCCTCAAAGGCGTTCGCATTACCGGTTCATTGCACATGACCATTGAGACGGCGATCCTCATTGAAACGTTGGTTACGCTCGGCGCCTCGGTGCGCTGGGCGAGCTGTAATATTTTCTCGACGCAAGACCATGCGGCCGCGGCCATCGCCACGGCCGGGATTCCCGTTTTTGCATGGAAGGGCGAAACGCTCGAAGAATATTGGGATTGCACGCTCGACGCGCTGATCCATCCCGGTAACCTCGGCCCCGAACTCATCGTTGACGATGGCGGCGACGCCACGCTGCTTATTCATAAAGGCTACGAGCTGGAAAACGGCAGTGATTGGGTTAATACCAAAAGCGGCAGCCACGAAGAGCAGGTGATCAAGAATTTGTTGAAGCGCGTGCTCAAGCAGCGCCCCGGGTTCTGGCACGCGGTCGTCAAGGATTGGAAGGGTGTTTCCGAAGAGACCACGACCGGCGTCCATCGCCTCTACCAGATGCTCGAAGCCGGTAAGCTCCTTGTGCCGGCCATCAACGTGAATGACTCCGTCACGAAATCGAAGTTTGATAATTTGTACGGCTGCCGTGAATCACTCGCCGACGGCATCAAACGCGCCACCGATGTGATGGTGGCGGGCAAGGTGGCGGTGGTGTGCGGCTATGGCGATGTCGGCAAAGGCAGCTCGCACTCGTTGCGCGGGTTTGGCGCGCGGGTGATCGTGACCGAAATTGATCCGATCAACGCCCTCCAGGCCGCGATGGAAGGCTTTGAAGTGAAGACGGTCGAAGACACGCTTGGCGAGGCGGACCTTTACGTCACCACGACCGGTAATTGCGACATCATCACGCTCGAACACATGGCCAAAATGAAAGACCAGGCCATCGTTTGCAATATCGGCCATTTCGATAACGAGATTCAGGTGGACCGGCTGAACACGGCCAAAGGCGTCAAGAAGCTCAATATCAAGCCGCAAGTCGACAAGTATACTTTCCCCAAGGGCAATAGCATTTACATGCTCGCCGAAGGCCGCTTGGTGAACCTGGGTTGCGCGACCGGTCACCCGAGCTTTGTCATGTCCAACAGCTTCACCAACCAATGCCTTGCGCAGTTGGATCTGTGGGCGAACAAGGACACGAACAAAGTCGGCGTCTACCGTTTGCCCAAGAAGTTGGATGAAGAAGTTGCGCGGTTGCACCTTGAGAAAATCGGCGTGAAGCTCACCAAGCTCACAAAGAAACAAGCTGCGTATCTCGGCATCCCAGTCGAAGGTCCGTACAAGCCCGATCATTACCGGTACTAGCCGTTCGCCATTTCGGCAATGACGCGCTGCGCGGCTTGAATCGGGTCCGGGGCCGCGAGGATGGGGCGGCCAACAACGATGTAGCTTGCCCCGGCTGCCACGGCTTCGGCCGGTGTCATCATTCGTTTCTGGTCACCAGCGGCCGCCCATGCCGGACGGATGCCGGGAGTCACAATTGTGATCTTATCGCCAACCGCTTGGCGGATGAGCTTGATCTCGTGCGGCGAAGCGACAACGCCTTCCAGCCCGCAGTCCGCTGCCAGTTTCGCACGGCGAACCACTTCCTCTGCCACATCTCCACCGATGCTGGTCAATACCGTTACACCGAGGAGGAGGGGGTGCTGCGGCACACTGGCGGCCGCCCGCAGCATGTCCGCGCCGCCAATCGTGTGGACCGTCAACATCGCCACGCGCAACGCGGTCGCACTTTCGACCGCCTTGGCGACCGTGTTGGGGATGTCGTGAAATTTCAGGTCGAGAAAACAGCGGTGGCCGCGCGCGTGCAGGAATTCCACCATCTTGGGGCCGACGCGGGTAAACAACTGGCTGCCGACCTTGTAGGTTTCCACGGAATCGCCAAGGCGCTCGACCAGCGCGGCGGCCTGCTCGAAACTATCCACGTCCAACGCAACGATAAGCTTTGATTTCATGCTGGCGGTCATGCTAGGGAAACCCGCGTGACAACTCAAGCGGAACTGACGGCCTTTTCGCCGGCCAAGATCAACCTGTACCTCCGGATCACCCGGAAACGTCCGGATGGCTATCACGATCTCGAAACGGTCATGCTCCCGCTTGATTTCGGCGATGAGATTGTCTGCCAATTGCGCCCCGCTGGGTTGTCCATGGAATGCGATAACGCGACGCTGCCGACGGATGACCGGAATCTGGCGTTGCGTGCCGCCCGGCAACTGGCCGAGTGTTGCCAGGTCAAGCAGGGCGCCCACATTATTTTGCGTAAACGTACACCGCTGGCCGCCGGTCTCGGGGGCGGCAGCAGCAATGCGGCCGTTGTGCTGGCGACCTTGAACAAGCTCTGGCACCTCAACGCACCGGCGGCCACCCTGCACGAGCTGGCGGCGGGGATGGGATCGGATATCAATTTCTTTTTGGCTGGTAGCACGGCGCTTTGTCGGGGGCGGGGCGAGCTGGTCGAGCCCGTGCCGTGCCGGCTATCTGCGACGGTATTGTTAATCAATCCGGGGTTTGGGATCTCCACGAAATGGGCCTACGAGAGTTGGGCAAAAGCGGCGGCCGGGTTGACCCCGACTCCGACGTCGGGGTTGACAGCCACGCCGCCACCGGTTACTTTGCTGATCCGCGCATTGGCGAACGATGATTTGGCGGGCGTAGCGGCGGCGTTATTTAATTCGTTGGAAGCGCCGTCGGTTGGGAAATTTCCGGTTTTGGATTTACTGAAGGGTGCGCTGCGGGCGAACGGTGCCGCGGGCGCGATGATGAGTGGCAGTGGTGCGACAGTTTTTGGTTTATTTGCGGAGGCGGGTGATGCGGTGAGGGCGGCGGCTCAGATCAGCGCGGAATTTGGGCCGAGCATGTGGACGCGGGTTACGAAGTGTGTAAGTGCAGAGAAGTGCATAAGGGTGTAAGTGGCTAAGTCAGCAAGTCTGAGTGGAGCAGATAAAATTAGGTACTTGAGTACTTAAGCACTTGGGTACTTAGGTACTTGGGTGCTCGAATCGGATTCCCCGATAGTGTAATGGTAACACAACGGCCTTTGGAGCCGTACTTCCTGGTTCGAGTCCAGGTCGGGGAGCCATTCGACGCGCTTCGCTTGCTCATGGCCTGCGGCCACAGTCCTGCGTAGCGCGTCGAATGGCCCTGAGCAAGCGTAGCGCGTCGAAGCGGCCGGGTTGTTTCCTGTCATTCATTCCGTTAAATTCATGGATGCTTGGTTTTACATGTCTGTCGGCTGAGTTACCGGCTGCTTGACTTGTACATACACTTGTGCATACTTAACTTGACGCATGTTTGAATGGGATCAAGACAAGGACCGGAAGAACCGCGCCAAACACGGTGTGGCGTTCGCCGACACGTTTGCCGTCTTTGAAGACCCAAACGCCTTGACGATTGAAGACACCGAACACAATGAACAACGTTTCGTCACCATCGGCGTCGACTGCCTGGGCCGGGTGCTGGTGGTGGCGTACACTTGGCGCGCCGAGAGGATCCGCATCATCTCTGCCCGTCCCGCCAACCGTACGGAGGTAAGCCACTATGAAATCCAATTATGATTTCCGCAAAGGCCGGCGCGGCGCGGTGCTGCCCGTGCCGCACAACAAAATCCGCATCACCATCCGGCTCGATCAAGACGTGGTGGACTGGTACCGCGGCCAGGTTGAAAAAGCCGGTGCCGGCAGTTACCAGACGCTGATCAACGACGCCCTGCGCGACTGGATGCAACACCAACAGGAGCCGTTGGAAGACACTTTGCGCCGCGTCCTGCGCGAAGAACTCGTCACCACCCACTGACCCCCGCCCATCGCGCCGGCCAACGGGAATCCGAGCAACCGCTGGAGCATCGCCAAGAAAGCGGCGTCCCCACTCGGCCCTGAGCGCGTGTTTGAAAAGACGCTTCTGGACGCACATTGTAGCCGTGAGCCTGCTCGCGGCCATGCTGGAAGGTGTCGATTCACGACGAACCGCGAGCAGGCTCGCGGCTACAAAACCACTTTTAAAACACCCTCTGAGTCCAATCGCGTGCCCACGTCACGGTACTGCGTCAGTGACGGCTGGAGATCGGTACGTAGCTGCGCTCGTCAGAGCGTGGCGGGCAGGATCCACCGCCTGACGGCGGCGGCTACGGGACGCCCCCGTCGTCACTGACGCATGTACCCCTGTCACGGGTTTTAGCCATTGCCAACGCACAACGCCCGGCGGTAGGATGCGCGGCAACAGGAGAAATATTTAGAACTAATCGAAACGAAGAACTGACCAATAATTTAGCGTAGCTATGGCTACGGGCTAGTCCGAAAACCGCGAATTTTCTAAGCCCGTCACAAAAACCGACCTAGCCGCTGCCCCACCGGGCGCGGCTTGGCGTACTTTTTGTGACAGGCGCTTCGCGGTGCCTCGGACTAGGGTGCGACAGGTTCGCGCCCCTTTTTTATCCCGTCGTCTGGCTGCGCGAAAGCGCACCATGCCTGATGACACACCATCCGCCTGCAATACCGGACGCTCTTACCGGTTGAACCTTGCTACCCACGGCCTCGAAGGCAACATCCGTCGCGCAGCCTAGAATATTATGCGCCTCGAAGACATCACCACGGGGCTCGCGCTCACCGGACTTGAGCCGTCTGTCATCGGCAGCGTGGTGGCGGTCGTGCCGATCGCCGAGGGAACGGTGCAGGTCATTTACAAGACGCCGGACGGCGCGCTCAAGGACCGCCTCCTCAATCGCGCCGACGAGCCGAACATCAGCATCGCAACCACCGAGCGACCATGGTCGTTCGACGGCGACGGCGACGCTTTCAAGCTGGCGGTCGAGGCCAAGCGCATCGACCTCGCTTTTCTGTTCGACCCGATGATGGCCGTTCACACATCGAATGTGGAACCGCTGCCGCACCAGATCACCGCCGTTTACGAATCCATGCTTCCACGCCAGCCGCTTCGCTTCGTGTTGGCCGACGATCCCGGTGCCGGCAAGACCATCATGGCGGGCCTCTACATCCGCGAACTCATCATGCGGGCCGATTCTCGCCGCATTCTCGTGGTGGCTCCCGGCAGTCTGGTGGAGCAATGGCGCGACGAATTGTTCGAGAAGTTTGGACTCCAGTTCAATGTGTTTTCTTCCGCACTGGAGGCCGCCACGCCGACCGGCAATCCCTTCGAGGATGTTGACCACCTCATCGTCCGTCTCGACCAGATGGCCCGCAACGAAGAGCTTCAGGAAAAACTCCTCGCCGCTTCATGGGACTTGGTGATTTTCGATGAGGCGCACAAGCTTGCCGCCCATTTCTTCGGCTCCAAACTCGAAAAGACCGGCCGCTTCATTCTCGCTGAAAAACTCGGTGCCCGCACCCGGCATCTGCTGATGCTGACCGCCACGCCGCACAGCGGGAAGGAGGAAGACTTCCAGCTTTTCCTCTCGCTGCTCGACTCCGACCGCTTCTACGGCAAGTTCCGCGATGGCGTTCACAAGGTCGATCCCTCCGATCTCATGCGCCGCATGGTGAAGGAGGAAATGGTCAAGTTCGACGGCACACCCTTGTTCCCCGAGCGCCGCGCCTACACGGCCAATTACAAACTTTCCGAAATCGAGTCCGCGCTTTACGAGGCGGTCACTTCCTACGTGAAGGAGGAAATGGGCAAAGCTGACGCCCTCAAAGGCCCCCGCAAAGGTTCAGTCGGTTTCGCGCTGACCGCCCTCCAGCGCCGCCTCGCCTCCAGCCCCGAGGCAATTTTCCAATCCCTCAAAAACCGCCGCGAACGTCTGGAAAAACGGTTGCGCGAGGAAAACCTGTTGGCCCGTGGTCAGCAATTCACAACTCAGATTTTGGAAACACCGCCGGAAGACGACGACGACTTGAGCGCCCAAGAGCAGGAGGAACTGGAGGAAAAGCTCACCGACACGGCCACCGCCGCCGAGACCATCGCCGAACTCGAAGCCGAGATCGCCATTCTCGGCCGGCTCGTCGAGCAAGCCCGTGGCGTGGTGGAATCAGGACTGGATCGCAAGTGGGACGAACTCTCGAAAATTCTCCAGAACGATCCCAACATGCGCGATGCCGGTGGTCGCCAGCGCAAGATGATCGTCTTCACCGAGCACCGCGCCACGCTGAACTACCTGGAGCGGAGAATTGGCGGCGTCCTCGGCACACCCAACGCCATCGTCACCATTCACGGCGGCACGCACCGCGACGAACGCCGCCGGCGCCAGGCCCTGTTCCGTTCCGACCCCGAAGTCCGCATCCTCCTTGCCACCGACGCGGCCGGTGAAGGCGTGAACCTCCAGAACGCCAATCTCATGGTCAATTACGACCTGCCGTGGAACCCGAACCGACTCGAACAACGCTTCGGGCGCATCCACCGCATCGGCCAACAGGAGGTCTGCCATCTCTGGAACCTCGTGGCCAAGGAAACCCGCGAAGGCGAAGTCTATCACCGCCTGCTCACCAAACTCGAAACCATCAACGAGACCTTCAAAGGGCGTGTATTCGATATTCTCGGCGAGGTGTTCGAGGAAAAGAGCCTGAAGGAACTGCTCCTCGACGCCATCCGCTACAACGACCGGCCCGACGTTCGCGCACGCCTCACCCGCAGCATCGACGCCGCCTTTGACACCAGCCGCATCAAAGAACTCCTCGAACGCAATGCGCTCGCACAGGAAACCATGAGCGCCGAGCGGCTCTTCGCCGTGAAAGAGCTAATGGAAATGGCCGAGGCGCGCCGGCTCCAGCCCTACTTCGTCCGCTCCTTCTTCACGAAGGCATTCGAGGGCCTCGGCGGTGCCATGTATCCCCGCGAGCCAGGGCGATTCGAGATCACCCATGTCCCCGCCTTCATCCGCGAGCGCGACCGCCGTATCACCGGGCGCAACCGCCGCGAGCTCGCCCCGGTCCTGCAACGCTACGAGCGCGCCTGTTTCACCAAGGAAGCCGTCCGCCCACTCGACAAGCCGGGCATGCCCTTCGCCCAGATGATCCATCCCGGTCACCCGCTCATGCTCGCCGTCAGCGACATCGTGCTGGAGCAACACAGCAATTTGATGCGCCAGGGTGCAATCCTTGTGGACCCAGTCGATGACGGCGAAGAAGCCTCGCTCCTGTTCCTCATCACCCACGAGATCAAATCCGGTGACGGCACCGTGCTATCCAAGCGGCTTCAGTTCGTCCACGTCACTCCCGCCGGTAAAGCGGCGTTTGCCGGGTGGGCACCACACCTCGATTACGAACCTTTGGCCGCCGCCGACCGTGTCTTGCTGGCCGACCTGCTCCGGTCCGACTGGATTCGCGCCGATCAGGAACAAAAAGCCCTCGCCCTTGCCGCTACCACGCTCGTCCCCGAGCATTACGCCGAAGTGGCCGGACGCCGCATCGCCCATGTGGACAAGACACTCGCCGCCGTGCATGAGCGGCTGACCAAGGAAATCGACTTCTGGTCCGACCGCTGGATGAAGCTCAAAGAGGATCAGGAAGCCGGAATGGACGTGCGCCTGAATCTCGAAAAATTCCAGCGCACCATCACCGACCTTGAAGGCCGCTTGGAAAACCGGAAAAAGGAACTCCAGTCCATGCGCCATGTCACCAATGGCACACCGGTCGTACTCGGCGGCGCACTCGTGGTTCCCATCGGTCTGCTGCGCAAGCTGCGTGGCGAACCTGCACCTGATGCCGCCACCGCGATGTTCTCCGCCGACCCCGCCGCCCGCTCGCGCATCGAGCAGCTTGCCATGAACGCTGTCCGCCTCGCCGAAGAAGCCCGTGGCTGCCGCGTGGTGGATGTCTCCGCCCAGAAATGCGGCTGGGACATCACTTCCTATGCGCCTGTCGTGGACGGCAAATTGCCGGAGTCCCGCCACATCGAAGTCAAAGGCCGCGTCAAAGGCGCGACCACGGTCACGGTGACCAAGAACGAAATTTTTGAAAGCTGGAACCAAGGCGTCAAATACCACCTCGCCATCGTGCTCGTCGGCGAAGACGACTCCATCGACGGCCCGCACTACGTGCCGCATCCCTTCAAGGAAGAACCCGGCTGGGGCGTGTCCTCCGTCAACTACGACCTCAAAGCATTGCTCGACCGCGCCGTAGGAATCTAACGCATGTCAGACTATCCCATCAAATCACCCCGCAAGCTCATCGAAGTCGCCCTGCCGCTGGACGCGATCAATGTGGCTTGTGCGCGGGAGAAGTCCATCCGGCATGGGCACCCTTCCACACTGCACCTATGGTGGGCACGGCGGCCGTTAGCGGCGGCGCGGGCCGTTATCTTCGCTCAGCTCGTGAACGACCCCGGCTACCAGCAGGGGGGAGGGTTCAAGTACGGGAAGAATAAGAAGGAAGCCACCATCGAACGGAAGCGGCTGTTCAAAATCATCGAAGACCTCGTGCTGTGGGAGAACACCACCAACGAGGAAGTGTTGGAGCGTGCCCGCGCCGAGATTCGCCGTTCCTGGCGGGAGGTGTGCGAGCTAAACAAGGCCCACCCGCAGGCCGCCGAGCTGTTCAATCCCGACCAGATGCCCGCACTGCACGATCCCTTTGCCGGGGGCGGAGCCATCCCGCTGGAGGCGCAGCGGCTGGGGCTGGAGGCTTACGCCAGCGACCTAAACCCCGTGGCCGTGCTCATCAACAAGGCCATGATCGAGATCCCTCCAAAGTTCGCGGGCAGGCCGCCGGTCAGTCTTATGCAAAGCCGCAAAGGCGCGAAGAAGAAGGAACTGGATTTCGAACGGGAATGGCCCGGAGCCACCGGACTGGCGGAAGACGTGCGCTACTACGGCGCTTGGATGCGCGAGGAAGCGCAGAAGCGCATCGGCCACCTCTATCCGCCGGTGGAAATCACGGCGAAGATGGCGAAGGAACGGCCAGACCTCAAACCACTCGTCGGCCAGAAGCTCACCGTCATCGCTTGGCTCTGGGCTCGGACGGTCAAGAGTCCAAACCCGGCGTTCTCGCATGTCGATGTGCCGCTGGCGTCCAGTTTCGTTCTTTCGAGCAAACAGGATCAGGAAGCATATTTACAACTCAATGTGAGCGGCGAGAGCTACCGCTTTTCTGCGCACATCGGTAAACCGCCCGCCTCCGCGCTTGAAGGGACCAAAGCGGTCGGACGCGGGGCTAATTTCCGTTGCTGCTTATCTGACACTCCTATCAGCGGGGATTACATAAAGCAGGAAGGCAAGGCAGGCAGGATTGGCCAACGTCTCATGGCAATCGTTGCAGAAAGCCGGCTGGGACGGGTGTTCATCTCACCGAGTCAAGAAGTTGAAGCCCTCGCTCTGAAACTGGAACCGGAGTGGAAACCGAAGGGAGAGGTTCCCTCACGACTAACAGGCGGAACTTGTGTGCCCTATGGTATGCAAGAGTGGGGAGATTTATTCACGGCTCGGCAATTAGTGGCACTAACGATTTTTGCGAGTCTTATCGACGAGGCTCGTGAAAGAATCCGTCGCGATGTTGTTTCGCTAGGAATGGAAGATGATGGCGTGCGTCTTGAAAATGGCGGAACCGGACCATCAGCGTATGGTGAAGCGATTAGCGTCTATTTAGGAATGGCCCTCAGCCGTCTCACTGACATATGTAATTCGCTATGCCGGTGGGAGACCTCAAAAACGCAGGTCCGAAACCTCTTTGGTCGCCAAGCTATTCCGATGCTATGGGATTTTGCCGAAAACAACATCTTTGCGGAGGCAGCCGGGGACTTTGGCGTGAGTTTAGCGAACCTATTGAAGGCGTTAAATCGAACTCCAGCCAGAGGACGAGGCGTTGTCGCGCAAGCTGATGCTCAAACTCAGGAAATCTCCCTTGGCAAAACGGTATCCACCGACCCGCCCTATTACGACAATATCGCATACGCAGACTTGTCCGATTTCTTCTATGTCTGGCTGCGGCGAACCCTACGCCCAGTCTTCCCATCGCTCTTTGCGACTATTTCAGTCCCGAAGGCGGAGGAGTTAGTTGCGACAGCCTACCGGCATGGCGGCAAAGAAGAGGCCGAAGCATTCTTTTTGAAGGGAATGACTCTGGCCATGAGTCGAGTGGCAGATCAAGCGCATCCTTGCGGGCCAATCACGATCTATTACGCCTTTAAGCAGTCTGAAACCGCGACGGCATCGGATACTTCATCGACTGGCTGGGTCACCTTTCTCGATGCAGTTAGCAAGGCAGGCATGCAACTAACTGGAACATGGCCAATGCGCACGGAGCTTGAGAACAAAGTCTCGGGCGTCGGGCGTAACATGCTTGCTTCCAGCATCGTCCTCGTCTGCCGCAAACGCGCAGCCGACGCGCCATCCATTTCCCGTCGCGAGTTCATCCGCGAGTTGAATGGTGTACTGCCAGAGGCGCTCGACGAGATGACCAAGGGCGCGGGCGGCGAGCATTCCCCCGTCGCCCCGGTCGATTTGTCGCAGGCCATCATTGGCCCCGGCATGGCCGTCTTTTCCAAATACGCCGCCGTGCTGGAGGCCGACGGCTCGCCCATGAGCGTCCGCACAGCTCTCCAACTCATCAACCGCTTCCTCGCCGAGGACGATTTCGACGCTGACACCCAGTTCTGCCTGCATTGGTTCGAGCAACACGGCTGGACCGAAGGAGCTTTTGGCAGTGCTGACACGCTTGCACGCGGGAAAGGCACCAGCGTGGACGGAATAAAAGAGGCCGGCGTTCTCAAAAGCGGCGGCGGCAAAGTTCGTCTTCTCAAGTGGGCCGAGTATCCCACCGATTGGGACCCGAGCGCCGACACGCGCATGCCAGTGTGGGAAGCCCTGCACCAGCTCATTCGCACCCTGAAACAAGGCGGCGAATCGGCCTCCGGCGCACTGCTCGCCGCTCTCGGCGGCAAAGCGGAAGCTGCCCGGCAACTTGCTTACCGGCTTTACACCCTGTGTGAGCGCCTCGGCCAAGCCGAAGATGCCCGCGCCTATAACGAACTCATCACCAGTTGGACCGGCATCGAATCCGCCGCCGCCACGGCACCGAAACCCGCCGCCGAGCAGCAACTGCCCGGCTTTGAGAAATAGGGGACCTAAATTATGAGCCTGAAACCTTGGAGAGAAATCATCGTGCCGCACCCGGATGTGCTGAATGGCACGTTCCAGCAATCCGAGTTTGCCGCCGACCTGACGGCAGTGCGCACCGGCAAGGCGACCCCGGAATACGGCGACGCGAAGGCATTCTACGAACGGACCTTCATCACCGAGGGCATGGGGCGTTTGCTGATTCAGGTGGCGCAACGCCTCAACGGCAAAGGCGGCGAGCCGGTCATCCAACTGCAAACCGCTTTCGGTGGTGGCAAGACGCACACCCTTTTGGCGGTGTATCATCTGGCCTCGCGCAAGTGCGCGTTGGGCGATCTCGCCGGCATCCCGGCACTGCTCGATCAGGCCGGATTGTTGGACGTGCCACAGGCGCAGATCGCGGTGTTGGATGGCACAGCCCACGCCCCCGGCCAGCCGTGGAAGCATGGCAAACAAACAATTCGGACGCTCTGGGGTGAATTGGCCTGGCAGCTTGGCAAGGCGGACGGCTTTGAACTGGTGAAGGAGGCTGATGCCACCGGAACATCGCCGGGGAAAGATGTGCTCTGCACACTGCTGGGTCGTTACGCGCCGTGTGTCGTGCTGCTGGATGAACTGGTCGTTTACATCCGCCAATTCGTTGAGAGCCAACCGCTGACCGGCGGCACTTACGACAGCAACCTGTCTTTCATCCAATCGCTCACCGAGGCTGCCAAGTTGGTGCCGAATGCGGTAGTGCTGGCTTCCTTGCCGGAATCCGACAGTCAAGCCGGTGGCCCGCGTGGCGTGGCGGCACTGAAAGCATTGGAGGCGGTCTTTAACCGGATTCAGGCGTTGTGGAAAACAGTGGCACCAGAAGAAGCGTTTGAGATCGTCCGGCGGCGTTTATTTGAACAGATCAGCGATGCCAAGGCGCGCGACCAGGTGTGCCGTGCCTTTGCCGACGCCTACGTGGCCGAAGGCGCAAAGCTGCCGCAGGAAACACAGGAGTCCCGGTACTTCGACCGGATGATGCAGAGCTATCCGATCCACCCGGAGGTTTTTGCCCAACTTTACGAAGAGTGGACGACGATTGATGGTTTCCAGCGCACACGCGGCGTGCTGAAACTGATGGCCAAGGTCATTTACCGGCTCTGGCAGGACAACAACAAGGACCTGATGATCCTGCCCGGCAGTCTGCCGCTTTATGACGGCAGTGCGCGCAATGAACTGATTTACTATCTCGGCCCCGGCTGGGATCCGGTGATGGATCGGGACGTTGACGGCGAGCGGGCCGAGACGACGCTGCTGGACAACAAGGAGACGCGGTTCGGTTCCGTGCAGGCTGCCCGCCGGGTGGCGCGGACGGTGTTCCTGAGCAGCGCGCCGTCATCCGTGAACGCCAAGCCCGGCACACGCGGCATTGATCGTGGGCGCGTATTATTGGGATGTCTCCAGCCCGGCCAGATTTCCTCGCTTTACGTCGATGCGCTGAACCGCTTGGCGGATCAACTCCACTACTTGAACTCCTCCGGTGATCGGACGCTGGATGCGACCCGGTATTGGTTCGACACCCGCGCCAACCTGCGCCGGGAAATGGAGGAGCGGAAGAAGCGGTTCGAGGACAAGAATGAAGTGCGCGGGCGAATGGCGGAGGTCGTCAAGAAGCTCGCCGCTGGTGCGACATTCTTTGACGGCACGCATATTTTCACGCCGCACAGCGATGTGCCCGACGATGGCGCGCTGCGTTTGATCGTGCTGGCACCGGAACAGTTTTATTCCCGCGAAGAACCACGCCTCGCCACTGACGGGGTGTTGGACTATGTGCGGAACAACGGAACGAAACCGCGGTATCGCGGCAATCGCTTGATTTTCGTGGCACCGGATCACGGAGCGTTGGCGCGACTGCGCGATTGCATCCGCGTGGCGTTGGCTTGGAACTCCATTGTCGAAGATGTCGCCGCGATGCGTCTGGTGCTGGACAATCTTCAGGCCGAACAAGCCAAGAAAGAACTGAAGGGCGCGGAAGACGTTTTGCCGCGGGTCGCTCGCGAATGCTACAAATGGCTGCTCTGCCCGTCGCAGGACAATCCCACCGGCAAGCCGACCGTGGAGACTTTCCCGCTCAACACCAGTGGGACGGCCTTGGGGCCTGAGATCGAGCGCGTGTGCCTCGATAACGAACTGGTCATCGCCACCTGGTCGCCAATTCATCTGCGCACCAAGCTCAAGGAACTGTATTGGAAGGCCGACAAGCCCGCCGTGAAAGCCGCCGATTTCTGGGAAGACACGCTCCGATACCTTTACCTTCCGCGCTTGAAAGATCGTGGGGTGTTGCAGCAAGCCATCGTCAAGGGTGCCGGTACACGCGACTTTTACGGCACTGCCTACAGCCAAGTCGGTGAAAAATTCGAGGGCTTCAAGTTTGGCGATGCCAACGTCCAACTCGACGACACGCTGCTACTGATCGTGGCCGACGCCGCCACAGCGTATGAGGCCGCGCATCCGCCAGCCATTCCACCAGTCCCACCGCGTCCCGATGATCCGCCTGTCAAAGATCCGATTATCAAAGACCCGCCTACTGATAAGTTGCCGCCCGGCGCGCCGAAGGCCAAGGCATTCCACGGGAATGTCGCCATCAACGCCGCCGCCGCCAAGATGCGTCTGGTGCAAGTTGCCGACGAGATCATCGCCGTGCTGGTCGCCGACCCCAACGCCGATGTGAAAGTCACCGTCGAGATCCAAGTGGGTTTCCCTGACGGTGCCCAAGACCAAACCAAGCGTGCCGTCTCCGAAAACGCCAAAACTCTCGGCTTCAAAAACGCTGATTGGGAGTGAACCAGCGCGGAGAGAGATAATCTGCCGACGAAATCACTATGATCGTGCCGTGACAAAGTTTCAGCAGGGCGGCACGAACTATGGGCGTGAGCGGACGGCGCCTGGAAACGACAGAGATCCTTCGACAGACTCAGGATGACTGCCGGAAAGGAAAATATGATTGCCCCGGCCGGTATTGCGTTGACTGCGTGGGAGTCAGGCTATCGTCAAACATCGGCGCACATGCTGGCCATTGGAAATAGGGGGACCGACTTGCAAGAGGCGCGGCCGTGTGTGTATCGTTGAAACGCAATGAGCACGGTGCAGGAAATCGAAGCCGCCATTCAAGTGTTGCCCCGCGACGAGTTTTCCAAACTCTGGCAGTGGTGGGATCACTACCGCGAGGCCGCCTGGGATCGCCAGATCGAAGCGGATTTGGCAGCCGGCAAGCTGTTGGCGGAAGCTGTCCGCGATTTCGAGGCTGGCCGCTGCAAGCCGCTGCCGTGAAAAACTTCACCACGCCTAGGTTCTGGCAGCAATACCGCCGCGCCCGCATCAACACGCCGCTTGACATATATCAGTTCTGACATATCGTCTGGCGTGAAATACGAGGCGGCACAGCCATGAAGAAATTGAAAAACGGATGGGTCCAAGGTTCGGTGCAGGAGTTTTTGGAGTTGTCCGACGCGGACATGGCCTACATCGAAACCAAGCGCGACTTGGCCGCTTGTCTGCGCGAACAGCGGCTGAAACGCCACCTCACGCAAACGGAACTGGCCGCCCAACTGGAAACCAGTCAGTCCCGCGTCGCCAAGATGGAGTCCGGGGATCGGACTGTCTCGATTGATCTGCTGCTTCAAGCCCTGTACCGCATCGGCACGAAGCGCCACCAACTGGCCGCGCTGCTCTGAATCGTAGCACCGGCCAATTCAAAGAATCGCCTGGTGGAATTTACTGGTTCGATTCCAGCAGGCTGTTGAAAAAGTCGGAATTTCGCCATGTGAAGTCACATGGCCTACAACATTCTCGAAGAATACTGCAGTTCACTGACGCGCGCCTTTTTCAACAACCTGCCAGGCCCGAGGAGGCAGCTTGCAGCGCCGGACTTACTGCGTGGTCACGGGATCTGATTTGCCAGCCGGGGTGGGGGATTCGGCCAGGCGTTTTACGAGATCGTTGTACTTCGTCACAACCGTATTCCGGTCTTGGATGACTTCGTTCAGGCGTTTTACAAAATCGTCCCGCTGGGCGACCATGTTTTTGAGGAGCTCGTTCTGCTGGCGAATGGTCGCGTTGGCCTGTTGGAGGTGTTGTTCAGCCGCAGCCTGGGTTTGCATTACCGCGCCGGTCAATCGATTGGTTTCCGCGCGCAAGGTCAGCTGCTCCACCCGGTCGGCTTGGGCTGAGTTCCTTAACTCCCGCAGTTGCGCGTCCTGTTGCGCGATTTGCAGATCGAGGACGGCCAGCGAATTGGTGGAGCGCTGGAGGTCGGCGGATTGATTGGCAAGGGTCTGGGTGAGTGCCGCCAGCTCGCGGTATTGGCGAACCTGGAGATGCCATTGCCACAGGCAGAGCGCGCACAGGCCGAGCGCACAGCCGATTAATAAGTTCTGGAGCGGATTTTTCATGCCGGGTTCACTGGGCAGATTCAACGGTTGTCACGGCCAGGGCGACTTTGCGGACGCCCGCCCGCCGGACAAAATCGAGTACGTAGATGATGGAGCCATGCGTGGTTTCTTTCTCGCCCTGGATATAAACGGGGTAGTCGGGGTGGCCGGCCAATTCTGTGCGCAACCGGTCGCGGAGCTCGGGAAATTGAATGGGCCGGCTGTCGAGCGCAACCTGGCCGAATCGATCCACGGTCAGGAGCGCCAGGTCAGGCTTGGCGGTTGTCAGGGCGAGCGTGGCCGTGGGCAGGTTGGCTTTGAGACTCAGCAGATGTTGCATCTGCAGGCTGACCATCATGAACGCGGCCAATAGGAAAAACATGATGTCGATCAGCGGAATGATTTCCAATCGGCCCTGTTTCTTCGGCAATGGCGAGAGAATCTTCATGGTTGCCGGGCCACGACCGTAAAGCCCACCTGTTGGACGCCGGCCTGGCGCGCGAGATTCAGGACTTTGACCATCGCGCCGTGCGGCGTGCGGGCGTCGCCGCCGATAAAGACCGGCAGATGAGGATTCAAGCGCAGCCGGTTGGTCAACACGGTGTAGAGTTCCGCCGGCGGAACCGGTTTCTTTTCAATCCAAATCCCCCCTGCCTTGTCGACGGCGACATGCAACAGGTCGGGCCCGAAATCTGACTGCGCGGCAATTGCGGGCGGTAAGTTGACCGACTTGTTTTGCACTTTCGTCATCCGCAGGCTGACCATCATGAACGCGGCCAAGAGGAAGAACATGATGTCGATCAGCGGAATGATCTCAATCCGGGCGCGGCGGCCGTGAACTGGTGAACTGATTTGCATGGTCGGTCGGTCGGCGGTTTAATCGTCGCTGCTGTCTGTCCGGCGATGGCGGAGTCGGTTGATCAGGACTTCGATGTTGGTGGCGGCGGTTTCCAGGTCGTATTGTAACGCGGCGACTTTGCCCGAGAGATAGTTCAGTGGCACGAGTGAGATAATGGCGATACACAGTCCGCAGGCCGTGGCGATCAGTGCTTCACCGATGCCGCCCGTTACCTGGCCCACGGCCAGCTCCGCGCTGCCGAGCGACGTGAAGGAGCGCATGATGCCGGTGACAGTTCCGAGCAAACCCAGCAATGGGGCCAACGTGACCAGGGTGTCAAAGACCGGCAGGAATCGGCCCGCCCGGCGCAAGACCGTTCCCGCGGCTGCCTGCATCGCAATTTGCAGGGACGTTTCATGATCGTTCAATCCATGATCCACCATTTGGACGACGGGATCCCGCGAGCCTTTGGCGAACTGGCTGGCCGCGGCAACATCGCCCTTGTGGAGGGCATCCATGATTTTCAGGAGCCGGTCCGGATCGCGTAATCGCGATTCGCGCCACCACCACCACGCCCGCTCGCCACTGACGGCGATGACCAGGAGTGCGCAAATTAGAATTGGCCACATGATCGGGCCGCCGCGTTGAAAATAGTCGACGAAAATATTGGCAATCATACCCTGTTATCTTTCTGAACCTGGTCAACGGAGTTGGAATACAATCGGTGATTCATACAGCCGTGAACCTTGACCCGGACCAAAGTACCAAAATTGTTTGACCGCCTCAACCGCGGCTTGATCGAGTCGCCGGTGCCCGGAGGATTCCGTAATGGTGACCCGGCTCACCTGACCGGCCGCGTCCACTTCAATCAACAGCAGGACGGTGCCTTGTTCCTGCGCCCGCAGGGATTCGGGCGGATAGGCGGGCGCGGGCCGGCTGCCGGCAATGCCCGTCGTTCCCAGCGACTGCAGTTTCGCGGAATGGAGCGGGACGGCGCCGTTTAAGGGGTGGGCTGGAGGCGGTTGTGCCAGGCCGATGGGCACCAGGATGTTGCCGACGGTGGGGACCGGAAACGCCACCGCCGGTGAGTTGAGTGTGACGGCAATCACGGGTCCCGCGGAGTGCGACCCGCCCGGCTCGCTCGGGTGATCGAGCGCGGATTCGGCGGTTACCTTCTGGAGCGGAACAACCATTGGTTCAATCACAGTGGCCACCGCCTCTTCAGCGGGACCCGGTCGCTGGGTTACGACCCGGGGGCGGGGCTTCAGCCCGATCAGGCCAATCACCAGGCAGCTCAGGCAAAGGGCATTGACCCAGGCCAGCCGCTGATCTGTGACGGTGCCGATGGGTGCAAAACAAAATCTCGCCAAATCGCCTGGGAAATCGTGGCCGGGTTTTGGGTTGCGGGTGGTATTCATCGCCGGATGCCTGTGCCAACCCCTAGCGTGAATCGCAGTGCGGCACAAGCGTTTTGTGTGTGGGTTCCGGAACTATACTTGTGCATCACCGATGGTGGGATTACAATTTCATCGTGTATTCAGGAATTTCTTGGAAGCCGCAAACGCTCGCAGGCATGATGATGTTGTGCCTGTTTGTTTTGATTGTCTGCACGACTGCCACCGCGGCGGAAGTTCAGCTCGGCCAGGCTCGTGAGGAGGTCGTGGCGATCCTCGGAATTCCCCAGGGGCGACTGAAGGATCACGGTGTCGAAACCCTGATTTATCCGCGGGGCGAAGTGACTCTAACTCAGGGATTGGTGACGCAGATTCAATTGATGTCAACCGAGGAATATCGGAAATGGAGCACTGCCGAGCCGTTGCTGGAAACAGCCAAGCCGGTGGCTCCTCCGATTGGTCGGAGCAGCGATCCGGAGGCCACCAATTACCCAGCCGCCAGCCAATCTGTCGATATCACCAATAATATCGTCATCGTCCGCGCCCGGTTGAACAATCTGGCGGTCCGATTGGCGCTTGATACGGGCGCCGCGATGGTGGCGGTCACGCCGCCCATGGCCGAAGCGGCGGGGGTCATCGGCTCCAAGGATGCGCGACTCATCGACGCGACCGGTGAACAGGAGCACGTCCGCCTCGCCACGGCCAACTCGATTGCGGTGGGGCCGGCGCTGATTCATGACGTGCCGGTGATGATCAGCGACATGACGACGGAAGCCCTGCAATCGGATGACGGTCAATTGGGGCTGTCATTCCTTACGAACTTCATTTTTCGGATTGATTACCAGCGGAAACTACTGTCGTTTCCGTCGCTTGCGACTCTGCCGATCGCCGGCTCCATCGTCCCGTTGCAATACATCAAAGAATCCGCCACCAAGTCGGGGGTGCTGACCGTGCAGTTGGAAGTGGATGGAATTCCGGCGCGCTTTCTGGTGGACACCGGTAAATCGGGAACCCTCAGCTTGGAGTCCTGGTTTGTTGAAAAAGCGGGGCTGCGTCAGCAATACCAAATGCACCCGGTCGGGTCGTCCCATTCGATTTTGGGTGTCGAACAACAAGAGGCGACGTTCTTGCGAAGTTTGAAATTTGGCAGTTACACTCTGATCAATCTACCCACGGTCTTCCGTCAGGGGAACCCCCTGGATCCCGATCTGGCCGGGGCGATTGGGGGCGGAATTCTCCGTCTGTTTACGGTGACCTTCGACATTGCCGGCCAACAACTCTGGCTGGAACCCAATGCCTATTATTTTTGGCAGACCTTGGCGTGGCGGACGGGATTGGGGATTGGCCGGGATTGGGTGGTCAAGAGTGTGACTCCGGATTCGCGGGCCGCGCTGGCTGGCTTGCGGGTGGGCGATCACATTCTCGAAGTCGATGGGCACCCGAGTCAATCCCTCAACCGCGCGGCCTATGAAAAAGCTTTTAATGATATCCCGGGGACGCGCCTCCCGCTGCGCGTCCAAACCGGCAGCGAATCCTCTCGACTCGTAATGCTGATTCTGCCCTGAATTGAGGTCGGTTTGCCAGCGACAATCCTGTTTGCTATTGGCCGCCAACTGTGATAAACACGCGACAAATAGCTGTTTCATTGCGAGCCGAAAACACTAGAATATGAAAAGCCAGCGGAAGTGTCGGTCTCACGGTCCGAATTCGGACGTTTTGGGGCAGGATGATAACTGTTTGAATGCCCCACCGACGGGTCTTAGTTTGAAGACGAAAAATCAAGTCAGAGGAGTGGAACGATGAAACCATCACGCATCGGATTGTTGGGTCTATTCGGCATGGCGTTGACGGCTTGGGCTGTCTGGGGCACACCGCGCCCTGCCACACCGGTTGTCAATGTCCAGTCGCAGCGCGGGGCGGACCGGGTGATTGTTTATCCAGAACCAGGGGATACGATTGCCAAGGTGCAGGCCGTGGGGGTGACCGCGGTTGAGAACCGTGGTGCCTATTGGCTGATTGTGGCAACACCCACGCAGGTAACGGCCCTCCGTCAGGTGCTTCAGGGTCGGGTTGAGGTGGTCAATCATTTCAACGAAGTGGAAGTCGGCGAGGTGGTTCTGGATGTGACAAAGGCTGCGCCACTGGTTCCCGCGCAGTGGCGGGAGCGGCACGCGGAAGGCCGGCGGTTGCGGATTGTGCAATTCACCGGGCCGGTCGTGCCGGCGGGGCTGAAACAGTTGCAGACGATTCCAGGCGTGCGGTTGATTAACTACGTGCCGAACAATGCGTACCTGATTTCCGTGCCAACGGACACGGAGCCAAAACTGCACAGCTTAATTTCCTCCAACGGCCTGGCCCAATGGATCGGCGTTTATCAGCCGTTTTACAAAGTTCCTTCGCGCCTGCGGGCCGCCAGTGGTGTGACGGCCATCAGCATTACCGTGTTGGATGACGAGACGACCGCGAGCACGCTGAGCACGCTCCAACGCTATGCGCTGGGCAGTCTGAAGCGGCAAAAAATGGCCGCGAGCCAGTGGCTGGTGACGGGCTCGGTGAATGGCGACGACTTGCCGGCGATTGCGCAGATGCCGGCAGTGTTGGCGGTGCAGCCGGTGTTTTCCACGCAATCGCGCGATGAAGTGCAAGGCTTGGTGCTGGCCGGCTATACCAACAATGCTGGCGGACCGGCAGCCGGTGATTCGTATGTGAATTACTTGAGCGTGGTGTTGGGGTTTCCCACCGATCCCTCCCAGTATCCGACGCTGGACATTTGCGATACCGGTGTGGATGCAACCATCACCCCTGACCAAGGCGGCTGTATCGTTTCGCCGTATGATCGGTGGTCGCCGGTTTTTTATTCATTGCCCAACACCCCCATCGTGGTGAGCGAGTTGTGTTGCGCGATTCCAACGGCATCCCGGATGATTTACAATTTGGCGGGCAGTGATACGGACGGACACGGAACCCGGGTGGCGTCGGTGGCGGTCGGGTATGACAATCGGCCAAATGAACAATTGTGGTGCATTACGGATCATACGGAATTCCCGCTGCCAGTTTGTTCACCTCCCTGTGTCACGAACTGCATTATTGACACCAACTCACTCGCCTTGACGCCCGCCCAGTTTTATTTGTCGCGGCGGGATAACCGTGGTGGTGCAACGTTCCAATTAGGGTTGGGGATTTCGCCCTTCGGCACGTTTGGCGCCAGTCCCATCCCCGATCTAACCACCGTCTATACGACGACATGGAATGCGTATCAACGGCTGGCCCGCATCAGCAACAACAGTTGGACGGAAGCGTTGATTGTTGGCGGCAACGATGGTTTTTACGACAACTGGTGCGTGGCATATGACACGGCGACGCGGGACGTGCTGGGCACCGGCACGACCAACACCACCGGGCATTTGCCGATGAATCAGGAAATGCTCTTTGTTTTCGCTGCGGGTAACGATAACGGAGTTGCGAGTGTGGGTGGATATGGCGATGTGCTCATTACTCCGCCGGCGACCGCCAAGAATGTCTTGACGGTTGGCGCCAGCGTTTTGGGACACAACATGGCGCAATACGCGGGGGCGATCACGAATATTGCCACGGAGAGTTCGTTTGGTCCGACCCGCGATGGGCGGATCAAGCCCGATGTTGTGGCGCCCGGTGAAGGTGTGGCCGCGGCGATTTCGCAGGCCTCCTACAGCCATCGGAATTGTGGTGGGTGTGACCCCAATTTCCCCGATCCAGCCCCGTGTGCGAACGGAGCCCACGCCTTGGCTGTCATTACCAATCCCGTCCCCACGATGACAGAACTTTTCAACTACGAGGAGAGTTTAAACGATTATTGGACTTCGTTCCCGCATGCGGCTGACACAACACCGCGGGCGGTGACGAGTTATGCGGCGGCGGCTGTTTCGGGCGGCGCGCAGTTGCTCTGGTGGTGGATCCAAAACAAGCCTCTGGACAACGGACATCCGCTGCTCGCGCCCAGCCCGGCGATGTTGAAAGGGTACATCATGAACAGCGCCCGGTACCTGCCGATCATGAATCAGTTTACCGGGACGGCGGACAAACTGCCTTCGATCGCCCAGGGCATGGGCCTGTTGGATTTGCCGCGGATGTTCGACCTGGTCCCGCGCGTGTTGCGGGATGAGACCACGCCGCGGGCGATTGAAGAGACGATGTATTACAACGGAATCAATTATTCCAATGTGGTCGCGCAACAGACTTTCTTCAGCCAATCCGGGCAGAGCTATGAGTTGACCGGGGTGGTGGCGGTGGCCACCGCGCCATTCCGGGTGACCTTGGCCTGGACGGATGCCGCCGGCTCCACCACTGCCCGCAAAGCGTTGGTGAATGACCTGGATTTGTCCGTTACCCTCAATGGCGTCACGTATGCCGGTAATGATTTCGGGACCGAATTCTCGGCCGTTGATCCCAATCCGCAATACGACCATCTCAATAACGTCGAAAGCGTGTTCCTGCCGGCGAGTTCCATTGCCGTTGGGATGCCATGGAAGATTCTCGTGCGCGCCACCAATCTGGCCGGGCCGGGTGTGCCAAATATCAACACCCCCGTCAGTCAAGATTTTGCCTTGGTGATTTACAATGCGGACAGCACCAAAACATCGGACCTGCCACCGGCCACGCCCACCGCGACCAACAACACCTGTCAGGGCTCGGTTAGCATCACAAATTTCCCGTTCACCTTTACGAACCAACTGACGAGCGCGACGTATGCCAACGTGCAACCCAGTCCCGCAGCGGGGCGGGGCGGGATTGACGAGTTTTTCAAGATTGCCCATCCCAGTCCCGGGACCACGTTCAGTGTCAACACCTTTGGCAGCGGCTTCGACACGGTGCTGTCGGTCTGGCACGGGTCGTGTGGGGCGCTGGTCGAGGATGTTTCCAATAACGATTCCAGCAACACCTTTCAATCCGCGGTCAGTTTCATCGCGGATGGGCTCAGCGATTACTACATCGTGGCCGAACCGCACAACAACGGGCCGGGCGGGACGCTGGTGCTGAATGTTCGGGCGTCCGGCTCGTTGGTCGTTTTGGAACCCAGCAGTCTGATCTTTCCTGACACCATTTCCGGCACGACCGGCACGCCGCAGAATGTCACGATCCACAATGGCTTGACCGTGCCGCTGGAAGTGTTGAGCGCCAACCTGCTGGGCTCCAATGCCTCCGAGTTTGTGATCCTCTCCGAAAATTGCTCCGGCGCGCAACTGGGCACCAATGGCACCTGCGCGATCCAGATCGCGTTTGCCCCGACCAGCACTGTGGCGGTGGCGCGGAATGCCCAATTGAATATCGTCGACAATGCCACGGGCAGTCCGCGCATGGTTCCCTTGGCTGGGAATGTCCTGCCGCCGGCCCCCGTGGTTTGTCTCACCCCGCCGAGCCGGCTCGTCTTTACCAATCAGGCTCTGTTAACTGCCAGTTCGCAGGACGTGATCGTCCAGAACTGTGGCACGGCTGACTTGATTCTTTCCAACGCGTGGATTCGCCTGGATAACACCGATTTCGTGTTGACCGGTACGACCTGTGGCGCTTTCCCGATGACAAATGCGCCCGGCGCCGCGTGCAGTCTGCATATCCAGTTTACGCCGCACGTGGCCGGGCTGACCAATGCGGTTCTTTCCATTACGAATAATGATGGCGTTGCGGAACTCTTCCTGATCGGGACCGGCTGTGACGCCATTTCCGTCACCCCGACCAACTTGCCGTTGCCCACGGCCGGTGGGGCGTACAGCCAATCCCTGACCGCCAGCAATGGCAGCGCGCCGTACACCTTTGCCGTGACCGCCGGTGCTTTGCCGAGCGGGTTGACCCTGAGCTCTTCCGGCACAATCTCAGGGACTGTAACCAACCTCGCCAGCTACACATTCCAAGTCACGGCCACCGATGTCTATGGCTGTCGCAGCACCCCCCAACAATATGCGGGGACCATCAGTTGCCCGACCCTGACCGTTCAACCGATCGGTCTGCCCGATGGGCTGCAAGCGGTGCCCTATACGAACACCATCAGCGTGATTGGCGGCATCGCGCCGTTCACGTTTACCATGAGCAGCGGCGTATTTCCGGGCGTGACGCTCAACTCCACCAATGGCGTGCTGGCCGGCACACCGTCCGTGGTTGGACCCGCCAGCTTTACCGTGGCAGTTACGGATGCGAATGGTTGTAGCGGCTCCCGGCCTTACACAATTAACATTGCCCCCACCGCGCCGCTCCTCGGCTTTGTCCCGGCGCTGTTGCCGACATTTGGCGATGTGGCGCTGGGGACGACCAGCAGTGTGCAGTCGGTGACGGTGACCAACTCCGGCACCGCACCGCTGATCATCAGCGGTGTGATCCTGACCAATGGCAATCCGAGCGATTTTTTACTGCTGCCGAGCAATTGCGGAACTGTGCCAGTGGGCGGGACCTGCACGATTGGGGTGCGGTTGATACCGATCAGCAGCGGTAACAAGGGGGCGGATGTCCTGGTGTTTGACAATGCCGCCGGCAGCCCACACTCCTTTCCGGTCAAAGGCGCTGGGATTGCGCCGCTGATTCTCGCGGTGCCGCCCCGCATTGATTTCGGCACGCAGGCAGTGAGCGTGGCGAGTGCGCCGCAGTGGGTGGAAGTCTTCAACAACGGTGATGGATCGTTGACGATTACCGGGTTATCGCTCATCAGTACGAATGCCCCGGACTTCACGATTCTGACAAACTCCTGCCTCGGGAGTCCGATCCCGCCAGGCAGCAGTTGCAGTATCGGTCTGACATTCAAGCCCGGCGCGGCCTTGCCACGCACGGGCACGTTGGTCATTGACAATACCGGGACCAATGGCCAGCAGCGGATCCACCTGAGTGGAGTCGGCACGAATACCGCCCCAAGCATTGGGTGGGCGCCACTCAGTTTAAACTTTGGCGACACGACTTTGGGAGCCACCAGTGCCGTGCGATCCGTCACGATCACCAACAACGGCACGGCGGCGTTGCTGATCAGCAGTTTGACCTTCAGCGGTGGGGCGACCACTGAGTTTACAGTGCTCAGCACGACCTGTGCCGGGGCGTCGATTCTGCCGGGCCGGAGTTGCACGGTGGCGGTTGCCTTTATGCCGGCAGTGGCTGGTCCCCGCAGTTCCAACTTGCTCATCACGGACAATGCGGGCGGGAGCCCGCACTCGGTGCCGGTCAGTGGCTCGGGCGTCGGACCGGTCCTGGGCTTGAGTACGACGGCATTGGATTTCGGCACCAACATTGTCGGCTCAATCAGTGCGCGGCAGAGCGTGATCGTCTCCAATAGCGGAAATGCCGAGTTGATCATCACCAGTCTCACGCTGGGCGGTTTGAATCCGGGCGACTTTACCATTCAAACCAATACTTGCCTGGGCAGCCCCATCTTGCCCGGGAAGACCTGCCATATTGATCTAACCTTTACAACAACGACGGCGACGTTGGAGCGCGGGGCCACGCTGACCATCGTTGCGAACTCGGTGAACTTGCCCCCGGTGGTGACGTTACGGGGCGTGGGCCGGGAATGCAACGGGGCCACAATCAGCCTGACCCCCACGAATCTGCCGACCGCTTTTGCGCGGGTGGACTATCCCACCAGTCTCACGGCCAGGGGGGGGTATGCGCCGTATAGTTTTGAGATCACCGCTGGCAGTCTGCCGGCGGGTTTGAGTTTGTTGCCGTCGGGGGCTTTTGACGGCAAGCCGACGGAATTGGGTACCTTCAGCAATCTCGTTGTCACCGCGACCGACTACAACGGTTGCCACGGGAGCCAGACCTACTCCCTGACGGTCAGTTGCACGAACCTGACAGTGCTGGCCCCCACCATCACCGATACGATCGTGGGTGTGTCGAACAACTGGCCAATCATTGTTCTCCGCGCGGGCTTGCCGGTGAATGGGTTGGATGCCTTCCCCAATTTCAATTCGGTGTCACCGGTGGTCACCAGCCCCGGATCTGTCGAGTCTGACACTGCGGTTGCCGGCCTCGTTGGCCAAATCACGAATGTGAGCGTTTCGGTGTACATCAGTCACCCGATGTCCCCGCATCTCGCCCTCACGTTGCTGGCCCCGGATGGCACGCCGGTGCGACTGACCACATATAATTTCTTCTTTAATGATGGCGTCGTGCACCCCAATTTCGGAATCGGTTGCAGTCCGGACAACGACCGCACCACGTTCGATGATGCGTCACCGACTCTCATCAGTGATTACCGTGTGGCCCTTCCGCCGTATATTGGCACATACCACCCGGTCGATAGTTTGCTGGACAAGCTCAAAGGGAAGGCGGGTCAGGGAGTGGTCAATGGGGTTTGGCGTTTGCAGATCGATGATGTGGATGCGACCGGTTTTCTTCAGAGCGGCGGGGTGTTGAATTGCTGGACGCTGAATCTCTGGAGTTCGCCGTTTGTGTTTTCAGTGACCAACGGGACGCCGCCCGCAGGCATGACACTCAATGGCGATGGATCGGTGCGTGGCACGCCGACGACGCCGGGCACGAACACGTTTACGATCATGGTGGACGATGGCAGTGGTTGTGTGGGCAGCAACACGTTCACCGTGATCGTCGGTCCGGCGGCCCCCGTCATTGGGTTCACCCCGGCGTTATTGCCGACGTTTGGCGATGTGGTTGTGGGGACGACCAGCGTGGTGCAATCAGTGACGGTTACCAACTCTGGCAGCGCCGCATTGGTGATTACCAATCTCACGTTGGCGGGGAACAATCCCGGTGATTTCCAGTTGACTCCAGTTTCTTCCTGCCTCGGCGGGTCCGTGCCACCGGGCGGCACCTGTCAGATTAATGTGCAGTTTACGCCCACGAGCAGCGGCAACAAGGGTGCCAGTATCATGGTGTTCGACAATGCCAGTGGCAGTCCGCACGCCTTCACGGTCAAGGGGCAGGGAATTGCACCGGTGATTGGCGTGGTGCCGGGGAGTGTGGATTTTGGAACGAACAATGTGGTCGGCCAGTGGAGCGCGCCGCAGTGGGTGCAAGTTTATAACACGGGCGATGGAGTATTGACGATTACGAACGTCTCATTGATCAGTACTAACGCGCCGGACTTCACGAATCTGGTTGATAACTGTGCCCAGATTCTGCCGGGCGATAGTTGCAGTTTGGGCATCGCGTTCCGCGCCCTGTCGACCGGTTTGGTGGAGACGGCCACCTTGGTGATCGACAGCACGGCGACCAATGGGGAACAGCGGCTGCCGTTGCGTGGGAGCGCGCAAGCGGTCGCGCCGGCGTTGGGGGTCAGTCCGGTGAGCCTCTTGTTTAGCAATTCGACCGTGGGCCAGACGAGTGTGGGACAATCGGTGACAGTGAGCAACGCTGGCACAGCGGCGCTGGTGATCACCAATTTAAGTTTCAGTGGAGGCGGGACGGATCAGTTTGTGGTGGTGAACACGACGTGTGTTGGAGCGTCGATCTTGCCGAATGGCAGTTGCACAATTCTGGTTGCGCACACGCCGGCTGTGACCGGTGTGACCAATTCGAATCTGCGCATCCTGAGCAATGCGGGGAATGGAACGAATCTGGTGCCGGTGCTCGGGTTCGGGGTGGCACCGGCCATCGCCCTGGCGCCGACGAGCGTGGGATTTGGCAACCAGGCGGTCGGGATTCCGAGTGCCGCGCAGTTGGTGTTGGTTCGCAACACTGGCGATGCGCCGTTCACATTGAGCAGTCTGAGTCTCACCGGTACCAATGGGGGGGATTTTGCCGCGGTCCCAGCCGGGTGCACCGCCGTGCCGCCGGGCGGGGATTGCCT
>Ga0209083_1000834_pt1 | contig 40465 bp, 36 predicted proteins | sample AM7aDNAmetaG_FD_184132 | JGI IMG/M metagenome (GOLD analysis project Ga0209083, IMG submission 184132) | Freshwater microbial communities from Finland to study Microbial Dark Matter (Phase II) - AM7a DNA metaG (SPAdes) (version 3) | ecosystem: Environmental > Aquatic > Freshwater > Lake ... | reverse complement strand
TGATCATCCACGATCAAGACGCGCGTCTTGATCGATTCGGTATTTTTGATGGATTTTTTGGTGGTCACGATTGCTGCCAGAGCTTTAATCATAAGGGGCTGCTGTTGATCCGTCAACGACGGATGATCACCGCCCAGCACCCGAGCAGTGCGCCCTTGATGAAAATAACGACTTGGAAACCGCGCTTGCCGGAACCAAATTCGACAAGTACAATTGGAAGTGATGAAGCTTGATTGGGTTCATATTTTGTCTTTAAAAATGCAAAAATATGCCAACTAACGCCAACCAAGGCGAAAATGACATTTGTAAGTGCTTGTGCGCCCGTAGCTTAACTGGATAGAGCTCTGGTCTTCGGAACCAAGGGTTGGGGGTTCAAATCCCTCCGGGCGTACCACCATTCGCAAGTTCCGCACTTGCCATTCCGGAGGCACCGGCGTAACACAGCGCTATGGAAACTTCTCTGGTAATGACGATTATCAGCCCGGATCGACCCGGCTTGGTGGGGCAACTGTCGGCAGTGATTGCGGATCACGGCGGCAATTGGCTGGAAAGTCGCATGGCCCAGCTCGGCGGCCAATTTGCCGGTATCCTGCGCATTCAGGTCTCCGCCGACCGGGAGCCGAAACTGTTGGCGGCCCTGCACGCCCTCGAACCGCAGGGGCTCTCCATCCGGGTCCAGCGCGATACGGTTCCGTCGGCCGCAGCGCCGCACCAGTTGGGGACGGTGGAGGTCATGGGGCATGACCGCCCGGGAATCATCCGCCAAATTTCGCAGGTTTTGGCGCAGCAGCAGGTCAACGTCGAGGAATTGACCACGACTTGTGAAAGTGCGCCGATGTCCGGCGAGAAGTTGTTCCGCGCCACCGCGCACGTGCAGCTGCCGGCGGCCGGTGGGCTGGCACGGCTCCAATCGGCACTGGAGCAAATCGCAACCGATTTGATGGTGGACATTATTGTCACTCCGGGGAAGCGTTAGCAGTCCAGCGCCCAGCAGTGCGGGAGGGCGGAAAAGGGCCGGTGCCATCGAAACAATCTAATGCGTCAGTGGCGACAGGGCGTCCTGTAGCCGCCGCCGTGAGGAGATGGCACTGCGTTAGGAATTGATTTGCGGATCACGCACTGACGAGCGCAGCTACGCACCGACATCCAGCCGTCGCTGACGCATTATGAAACTAAATCAAATCCACTTGCCATGGCCTTTGAAAGTGGCATAATGGCGGTGTGCGGGAATTGAAGAGTGGCCTTGACTCTGATCCGTGCGTGAGGATGCGGGCGTAGCATAGTGGTAATGCATCGGCTTCCCAAGCCGACGAGGAGGGTTCGATTCCCTTCGCCCGCTCCAATTTCTTTGGCTCTGTAATCAACACAATTATCTGCGGTTCCCGTTGATCAGGCGGTTTTCATTGGCGGAGATTGTATCTACGGCATTTTCTGACACTCACCCAAAAGGGGCTTTTTGCGAGCATCGGGTGAGTGCCGGGGTGAGTGCGGTAAATTGAAGCCGATGCGTTATCACGATGCTCCGCCCGCAGGATTTGTTGCTGTTGGGGATATGGGCGGGTCTTGGCGGATAATGGCGGGAAAAAATAATTGCGGATGATATTGGCGGAGTCATGCGGCGGAGCGTTGGGCGGGAATGCGATTGACCCGCTGGGGTGGCGGTTCTATGATTTGGGCATGGAGAAGCCCGCCAAATGGATGCTGATGGGGTTGCTGGTGGTGGGCGCAGGGTTTCTGCCATCGGCATTTAAACAGCGCGTCCTGGTCGTGCGCGGTTCGCTGACCAAGCCGCGCACGTTCGTGGTCGATACCGCCGCGATCCTGGCGGGACAGCAAAAGGATTTTCCGCTGGAACCGCGGGACATCGTCTACGTGTCGGACAAACCGTGGGCGCGCGTGGAGGAGCTGCTCGACCAGGCGGCTACGGCGTTTATTCAGTCCTTCATCAGCGTTGGCGCCGGCGCGCATATTGCGCCGTTGATCACCCGGCCGATCTGGAAATGACCAGGACCCGTGCCATAGTGGGCTTGGGCCTGCTCTTGTGGGCCGGCTGTCAGACAGGACCCCGGTTCAACCCGCGGGTGCAACCGGCCGCGGCCTTGACCAATTTCGTGACCGGGATTGACACCGGCGGGATTCAACCCGGCTGGCTCGAACCACCCCAGCAGCCGTACACCTTGGGACCCGGGGACCGGCTGCAAATCGAATTGCTTGGCCACGACGATTCAATCTTGAAAACCTTCGTTTGCCCGGATGGAAAGATCTACTACGACCTGTTGCCGGGCTTGTCGGTAGCCGGGTTAACGCTGGCCGAGACCAAGGGATTGTTGGAGCAGGGCCTGGCGCAGTATTACCGCCAACCACAGGTCATCGTCACGTTAACCGGCGCGGTCAGCAAACGCGTCTGGGTCCTCGGTCGGCTCAATCGCAATGGGATCTACCCGTTGACGGCGCCGACGACCATCATCGCGGCCATTGCCCAGGCCGGCGGGCTGTTCACGTCGCGCTTTACCGGTACGACCGAGGAACTGGCCGATCTCGAACACAGCTTCATTGTGCGCAATGGCCAGATGTTACCGGTGGATTTCAAGAAGCTGCTCCGCGAAGGCGACCTATCGCAAAATATCTATCTGCAGGCGGATGATTTTATCTACCTGCCGTCGGCACTCTCCAAGGAAATTTACGTGCTCGGCGCCGTCATGCAGCCGCGCCCGCTGGGATTCATGGACGACATCACCCTGGTCGGTGCCATCGCCAAGGCGCAGGGGCCGGCGCCGAATGCCTACCTGACCCATATCCTGGTCATTCGCGGGGCGTTGACCGCGCCGAAGGTTGCCGTGGTCAACTACCAGCAAATCGTCACGGGCGGCGAGCCGGACATCAAGCTGGAACCGCGCGATATCATTTACATTCCCAACTCGCCAACGGAGACCGTCGAGCGGTATCTCAAGTTGATCTTGGACACCTTCACGCGAACCGTGGCCATCAACGCCGGCGGGCACGCGGCTTCCGGTAAATTCCAGCCCACGGGCGTCAGTATTCCGGTCGGCCAATAATCCGGTGTCGCGTAGCCGCCGCCGTGGGGCGGTGGCACTTGCGCTGGGGGGCACGGACCACGCGCTTACGCGCGCGGCTACGTATCGATCTCCAGCCGTCGCTGACACATTCCGCCGCGGGCCGTCTCAAAACGCCAGCGGCATGCCAAAGTCGGGCTTGTCTTTGCGCTGACCGAGTACCCAGCGGTACACTTCCAATACCTGCCGGGCTTTCGCTTCCCAGGTGAAATGGCGGTACACGTATTCCTGTGCCCGCAACCCCATGGCCTGGAGTTGGGCCGGATTGGCGCTGAGCTGCGTCAGACTTGCCTGCAAACTTTGCACCAGCGCGGCGCGGGGCGCCATTGGCAGACAGAGGCCGGTGCCGGGTGGGACAAGTTCGGCCGGGCCGCCGTAATTCAACACGATTGGGACCAGTCCCAACGCCATCGCTTCCAGCACGACGCCGCCCCCGAACTCGCGGAAGCTGGGAAAGCCGAAGATTTGCGACTGGCCGAGCCGGTCGGCCAACTGGTCGTGTTTCACCCAACCCGGGAACTGGACGCCGGCGGTGATCTGCTGGTCGGCGGCGATTTGTTTCAGCCGCGGCAGTTCCGGGCCGTCGCCGATGATGTCGAGCACGAGCTTGCCGTCCCGCACCAGCGGCGCCGCGGCTTCCACCAACATATCCACGCCTTTGAGCGGCACGAGGCGGCCGACAAAGGCGACCCGCAGCGGCGGGGTCCCCACCGGGGCCACCGGGCGGCGCGGGAAACGGTTGGGATCGATGGCGTTCTCCGGGAGAAAGACGCACTGCGGCAGGTATTGCGGAGGCATCTCTGCCCACGCCGAGCGGGCGGCCACGAGGATCGCGGCGGAATGTTTCCGCGTGGAATGAAAGCCGGGCAGGAGCTTGTGGGCACCGCGGATGTAGCTGAGCCATTCTTTTTCAGCCCGGCGGGCACCGGAAAATTCTTTGGGCCAGGGCACGCCGCCGTTGAGCGGGCCGAGAATGAATGGCACACCGATTTTAGCACAGCGTTTGGCCAAAAAGCTCGGCACGACCGGCGCCAGCGGCGTAACGCGGTGAACCAGATCAAACTCGCCGCGCCGGAGCCGGTCGCCAAATTGACGCCAGACTTTTTGTTCGAAGAACGGATACGCCAGCATGGCGAGTGCAGAATAAGTGGTCCAGCCGACCGTTGTGCCGCCGCGCAATACCTTGGCAATGTTCCACGCTGCACCCTGCCAGTGGCGGTTATCGATCGCCGTGAACTCGGCCGGGGCCAGCCCGGTGGCGACAATGTCCGCGCGGTTGCGCAGCTCGAACGCGAGGTGCGCGTCGGTCAGTTGCGCGATTGCCCGGCTGAAACTCCAGCCGATCAGGGCGACGCTGGTGTTGTTGGGGTTCGCGGCTTCTGCCACCAGCAGCACGCGCAAGCGGCGGTTGGGATCTGGGGAAGGGGTCGTCATCATTCAGGTTCAGTCAGGTCCAGCCCGTGCCGGCGGCACCACGTCAGCCGCGCCAGGCACCCGGCGAAGATCAGCCACTCGGACAGGTTTTTTGTCTGGGTCAACACCCGCTCGACAGTGCCGTGAATATAGATCAAAGTCAATGCCACCAACAACCCGCCGGCGACCCAGCCGGTCAGGCTCCGCCAGTACCGGCCCGTCGCCCGCAGACACCACCAGTAGGTCAGCAGCAGAAACAGGACGAATCCGCTAAACCCCGGATAGCCATTCTCTCCCAACAACAGCCAATAGAGGCTTTCGGTCAGCGCATTGGCGTAATAGTTTTCGTCGTAGATGGTGAAGCCGCGACTCTTGTCCCAATCCTCGACAATCTCGCTGTATTTGCCGAGGGGCCGGCTGTTGGCGACGCCGAAATTGTTCCAGCCGATGCCGACCCAGGAGTCGTGCAGCATGGCTTTCGATTGGACGATCATCACGGCGCGCAAGTCTTGTTCCTCGACGCGCGAGGACGCTTCCTTGACCCGTGCCGCGAACGAGTCCAGCGCCAGCAACGCCGCCAGGGCTGCGCAAACCACACTCCCGGCGGCCACGCCCAGCAGCCTGCCCGAGAACCCGCGCAACGCCGCCAGCCCGAGCACCAGCACGGACCCGATCGAAAACGCCGCCAGCGCGCCCCGCGAGACGGACAACAAGATCAGCAGACCGGCCGCCATGAACCCGGCCAGGTAGAACTTCGTCTCCCGCGTCTTCGTCTGGGGCGCCAGCGCTCCGGCCAACAAGGGCAGGGCGGCCAGGTAGGCCCACATGGCCATCGGGTTCTGGTGTTCGAACCAGCCGTGCACCTGCCAGCGACCATCGAAGTAACGCAGTTTCAATGCCACGAACACCTGCACCAGCAGCATCGCGGCAATGGCCCGCAACAACCAGCGCAGATCTTCCAAATCGCGCAGCCCGTGGTACGCGGCCATGAATACCAGGATGATTTTGGCGAACTTCCAGAAGGCCATCAACACGTACAGCTTGTTCAGCGCCACGCCAAACGAACCCAGGCTCAGCAGGCAGAAACTGAGCCACAACCATGATCCCGGGGGCATCCACCGGAACCCCGGTGGGCGCCGGCTGGCGGCGCAAACAATCAGCGCCACCGCGACGACTTCAATCAGCGAAAACTCGAATCCTTTTGTATGGCCGCGGTAAAATTCAATCGACCCGAGCATCAACGTGAGTTTGCTCGGTGCCCAGCCGGTCATGAACAGCATCAGGCAAAAACAGGCGCGCTCCGCCTGCCGGTGGCGCGCCAGCCACCAACCCAGAACCGGTCCGACAATCCCGTAGGCTCCGGCAATAATCAGCGCTTTGAGCAGGTCCATCATGGGTGGAGCAAACTCCGCCAGCTTGCCGGCGTTGGACCGATCGGAAAGTCTGGCCGGATCCCTTTTAGGGAAGATTGCACTGGTCGGCCGGAGCGGTTGAGTAGAAGCGCGGTCATTTCTTTAAGTCATCAGCGATCTCGGCGAACTGCTCCAGGGCGACTTCTAAATCAGTGGTGATTTCTTCGGCGATCACGTGCGGGGCCGGTAGGTTCGCACTGTCTTCCAGCGCATCATCCTTCAGCCAGAAGATGTCGAGGTTCACCTTGTCGCGCTTCACCAGCTCTTCGTACGTGAAGGATTTAAAGCGCTCAGTTTCGACGCGGTTGTGTCGGTTTCCTTTGGAGGGTGAGGCTCCTGCCGAACCGCGCTTCTTCGGCTCACCGGGAGGTTCGCCCTCCACCTGCCCAAACCAACACGCCACGAAATCGTCGAGGTCGGTGCGCTGGAGAGTGCTTTCCTTGAGCGTGAAATGCTTGTTCGTCCGGAGATCGTAAATCCACAGCTTCTGCGTCCACGGTTTCTCCTGCGCGGGTTTCCGGTCGAAGAACAGGACGTTGGCCCTCACACCTTGTGCGTAGAAGATGCCGGTGGGCAGGCGCAACAGGGTATGGACGTCGGCCTGCTTGAGCAGTTCGCGGCGGATCGTCTCCCCCGCTCCACCCTCGAACAACACATTGTCGGGAAGAACCACCGCAGCGCGGCCGTGCTGCTTCAGGATCGTGAAGATGTGCTGGAGGAAGTTGAGCTGCTTGTTGCTCGTAGACGCCCAGAAATCATCGCGGTTGATGACCAGGCTTTCCTTCTGCTGATCACCGGCATCGTTGACGATGGTCACGCTGCTCTTCTTGCCGAACGGCGGATTGGCCAGCACGATCTCGTACTCGCCGTGCTTGCCGGCAAGAGCATCCTTGGTCGCGACCGGTATGTCCGTGGTGTCGGCCTCACCCGCGATGCCGTGCAATAGCAGATTCATGCAACAGAGCCGGGCGACGCTGTCCACCAACTCGATGCCGTAGAGCGTACCGGACTTGAGCTTTTTCTTCTGGGCGCGGTCGAGCGCGTGATGTTTGGCAATATAATCGTGCGCGGCGAGCAGGAACCCGCCGGTCCCGCAAGCGGGATCGCAGATCGTCTGACCGGGCTGCGGAGCAATCACCTCCACCATCGCGGCGATTAGAGGGCGCGGCGTGAAATACTGGCCGGCACCACCTTTTACGTCCTCGGCGTTCTTCTGCAACAGTCCCTCGTAAGCATCGCCCTTCACATCGGCGGACAGGCTCGACCAGACTTCCTTGTCGATCAGGTCCACGATCAGGCGGCGGAGCTTGGCCGGGTCCTGGATCTTGTTCTGCGCCTTGCGAAAGATGACCCCGAGCATGCCCGACCGTTTCCCGAGCGTTTCGAGCACGTGCCGGTAATGCGTCTCCAGATCGTCGCCATCAAGGGGAACACCGTTCTTGGACAGGAGGCTCGGCCAATCGTAGCCCTTGGGCACGGACGACGGTTTATTGAATGGCGGTTGACTTTGTTCCTCGGCCATTTTGAGAAACAGCAGGAACGTCAACTGTTCGACGTAATCCCCATATGACAATCCATCATCCCGGAGAATTGAACAATAGTTCCAGAGCTTTTGGACGAGTGCAGAGGGATTGCTCATAATGAAAGGTTGCAGCTTGTCCGCCGTAGGCTTGGCGAAGGAGGATAATTCCAGAGCTTGGAGACGAGTGCGGAAGGTGTGTTCATCAAAAAAGTGGTTGTCGTCAGGCGCTAATTCTGCTTTATTGTGTTCGGAGGCTTTGTTGGGCGACAGCGCTTGGCATTGCCTTCGTTCTTTTACGCCTCATTCTCTCCCTCGCGCTCGTGCTTGGGCCTGAGGTCGTCCAAATAGAAAATCCCGTACAGCGGCTTTTGCTGCTGCGTAGCTTCATCGAACCAAGTGCCGGTGTATTTCATATCGTACACCATCCTGCCAAGCGGCTCGATTTCTGGCCTTGTGGGTGCGGCCATGTTTTTGAGCCTAAGTCCCCAGTTCACGCAATAGGCGGCAAGATCAGCAAGCTGAACCGCTGTGGTCAGGTCGCTGTGAACAAAAAAAGGCTCGGGAACGATTCGGCTGCTGCGCTGGTAGCCCTTGCCGGACTCCAAGAAATACTTTTCGAGTTGCCCCAACAAGATTCGGCTCTGAGCTTTCTCCAGCTCATCGAACACAACCAAGCCCATCTCATCGGGAGAAATCGCCTCCAAGTAATGGTAGAAACGCTCGAACAAGTAAGCGTAGTCCTTCCGTAGAAACGTCGGCTCGGCATGCCGTGGCGCATCTGTGCTGACCACTGCCGCGAAGATGCGCGCTTGGTAGCGGGTTGCCAGTTCAAAGACGCGACGTACAAACGCAATGGTGGTTTGCCCATAGGCAACCAACTCATTGAACTTCACATCCTCAACCGGCATCCCTTGTGAGCGTTGCCAGCCTTTCTGGAGGAGTTGCCGAACCAAGTTTCGGCGCTGATTCAGTTCGATGGGAGCGCCTTCGGTGGAAAAACCAACTGTTTTCCGTTTCAGCAACTTCCTGCCCTTGAACTCCAGCCCGACTTCCGCCATGTGCAACCCGAAAAACTCCAACTCGGCGTCGCGGATTGCCTGAATCAGATTCCACAGGTCACGCTCACGGATCGCGACCCCGGCCAGGACCTCGTAAGGTGCTTCCCTGTGATCGTGGCCGCTTTCGTCAATGAAGAGGAGCATGGACAGAGTTTATCAAAGTTGTCCGGTACTCATCGCCGGGTTCCCAGACAGTATTCGGTCTCAACTTCGCGGAGTAACAACAGCCTTTTCCCGCTCTCCAACGTATCCGCTTTGCGGAAATTGGGGAAATCGTCGTAAGTCCTGCCATCCAGACGGCGCCCGGTCTCAGCTTTGCGCACACCACCCCATTGTTTGAAAAAGAATGCAACTCCTTGCGCTTTGCACTGTGTCCGAATGTTCCGCACCCATTCCTTCTCCATCGGACGGGCACCCGGGCCACTTTCCCCACCCACAATCACCCAGTTGATCCCGCGCAAATCCAGTTTGCCCAAATCTTCCAGCAGCGGTTCAATCGACAGGAAGGCAACCGTCGGCTTCGCGCTCCGCAGCTTGACGATGCGTGGCAACCCGTGTTTGCGATTCTCCGGGCTGACTCCCCACCAGATATGGGCCGCCTTGGCCGCTTTTTGGAGTTTGCCCTGCAATAAGGCAGCCATTCGGTCGGCGCGCTTGGTAAGGATTTGGTATGTGTGCCAGTTCGCCGCTAGCATCACTCGGCAAACCTTTTCGATGTATTCGTCCGGTACGCCCTCATGGAAGAGGTCGCTCATCGAGTTAACGAAGATTTTCTTCGGTTTCGACCAGCGGATCGGATCGCCGAGCTTTTCCGGTACCAGCCGCAAATCAAACCCGAACTCAAACGGATGGCCGGGCACACCCCGAAACCGTTCGGCAAATGTCTCGGCATAGCAGTGCGTGCAGCCGGGACTGATCTTGGTGCAGCCGCGGACGGGATTCCACGTGGCATCCGTCCATTCGATTTTTGAATTGTCGCTCATGTTTGATTCATCGTTTCAGCTGACAATACATTATCTCGGTGAACAAATACAGAAATCCGCGTCTATTTAGCGTAATCGCCGTCGCGTCCCGTTGTAGCCATGCGAAGACGGGACGACAGGCCGTCGTCGCGGAGGATGTGGCAATAGTTCCAGAGTTTCTGGACGAGTTGAGGTGCGTTACTCATTAGTCCTTTGCTGGAAGTGAAAATGTAAAAACCACACGTCCTTTTGGTGTACTGCACCGGAGTTCACCTCCGTGCTGATGGGCGATCTTCTGGGCGAAATAAAGCCCAAAACCAGTTCCTTCTATATTCGTGATTCCGCGCTCATTTTTCTTATACATGCGGTCTGGGCTAAGTTTCATTTCACCCGTGTTCTCGACTACTAGGTTGGCCTTTGGTCCTTCGCGACGTACGTGTACACGAACTGTTGTGTTTTCGGGTGAATAGCGAATTGCATTATCCAATAGAATGGTGACTATTATGGGCAACGTCTTATCGCAACATGTTACCCAAACGGCTTCGCGGTCAGTGAATTGAAGACCGGTCTTCTGTTGATCCGCGCGAATCTCGAAGATCTTGACGCATTTATGAACGAGGGCGTCTAGTTGCACTTTTTTCTTCACTGGCAGATCCACAATGGATTCGTTGATCAGCAAGTCCAACAAGTCGAATTGCGTCGACATGAATTCTGATGCCCTGTGAATGGTCACACATTCTTGAAGACTGGTAGTATATGTTAGCGCTTCAGATTCGGTCTTGATGATAGCATTCAGCTTTCGAATCCCCGTCAGTAATAAGTGTGGAAAGCTGTTCGGCGGTAGCCCAGCACCAGCCTTCCGGTATCTTCGGCAAGCTGGTGGTGTCGGGGGCGGCGGGTTCTTTGTATTTGCCCTTGCCGGCCCACTGCTCGCGGCGTTGTTTGAGAATGCGCTGAAGCAGTTGGTCACCCGTTTCGAAGGGCATGGTGGCAGAGCCGTCCCGGCTCTGCGTCTTCGGAGCACTGCGGCGAGACGCCGCAGCCACTTTGCTGCGTTCGGCTTCGGTGGGGACGAGGCGACCTTCGCAGGCGGCTTTGAGGACGGCGGCGCGGTAACGCTTCAGGTTGGCCTGCACCCGCCGCAACGCCGCCAACCCCGCCTCCAGACGCGTGAATTGCTTCTCAATCTCCGAAACAATACGGCGTTGCTCAGGAAGTGGTGCGACGGGAATGTTCGTTTGTCGGACGATCTCCTGGCTAATGTTCGGCTGCGCTCCGCCCTTGCCCATGTCGACTAATTCTTGGCGTTTGGATTCGAGATACCGATACACGTACTGAGTGTCTATGGAGTCGGGCAGGAATATGCCGCATACAGCCTGGTTGGTCGCGGCGTCCATTCCGAGGATGCCAAGTTTTCCGACGGTTGCGCCGTAGAGTGCGATGCAAAGAGTACCTTTCGGGAAAATCTTCGCACTGGATGATTTCAAGCCGAGGTCGGTTATGGTCTCGGATGTTTCGTACACGACCCGGTCACCAAGTTCCCCAGATTTGACCCATGGTATTGCACCGCCATAGTAATTGGCTCGACCGCGACTCGGAGTTCCACCGCTGGCAGTCTTCGCGATTTCTCCGATCGTTTTACGAACCCATCCCGCCGGCAACTTTAGCGATCCTTTCCTTCGGTCAGACTCAGGACAGGCTATCGGCTCAGGATGACAAGCCAGGGAAGCGGGAGGACCGACTGGTGGAGAGACAGTAGCAGCGACTTTGCTCATGCGGCGAGTACCGGATTCATTTCGGCTCCGGTTCAACCGGCAAATCAATAAACAGTTGCGGAAAGTATGCTGGCAGCACTTTGGCGGGGAAAGCGATGCGGAGTTTGCCCTTGGCGGACGGGCTTTCGATGTAGCCTTCGCGGAGTCCCAGTTTGATGATTTCGACGGCGGTGGTTGTGCCCTTCCCGGTGATTTCGCTCACCCGTTCGCGGGCGAACTCGCCCTCGTCCACGAGCGCCCGCACCACTCGCATGAGTTCCTCCCGGTATTTGGTCAGGTGCAGTGCTTCGTAGGTGAAGTAGCGTTCAACGCGGATGCGGAGATCGGAGAGCTTGAGCAGGCTGCCCATGAACGTGACCTGGTCGAGAATTGTTTCCAAGAAGAAGATGCAAAACTCTGATAACCCGCGTTCGGAGAGATTGCCGCGACCGTCATAATCGTTTTCCCGTGGCCGGTCGGCAGCATGGAGCCGGTTGTAGTAGACCTGTTGCGCCCGGGCCAGCCCCCGGGACAGTGTCCACAGACCGCGGCCATCCAATCCGTGCTGTTGGAGCAAGGCGTGCGAGTGCAACCGGGCAACCCGGCCATTGCCATCGCCGAACGGGTGAATCCAGACCAGCCGGTGATGCGCGGCCGCAATCGCAGCGAGCCGGTTCGTAGCGAGAATATTTTCACTGCTGTAGACTTCACTGAAACGATCCAGAAACGTCGGCAAGGCCGCGAAATCCGGCGGCGTATGAAAACCGACATCCACCATGTAGTCGCGGAGCTGGCCGGGGATGAGCCGATATTCTTTGCCGGATTTTGTCCGGGAGACGTGCATAGCTTCGGGCAAGCGCTGATAGAACTCAGCGTGAATCCACCGGAGAAATTCCGGGGCGTAGACAGGCACACCGCTTTCCTCACGGAGCCGGGTAACCATGGCTTCTTCGGTCTGGATGTGAGCAATTGCCAGTAGCTGGTTTTCTTTCTGCTTTTTGTCTGTCGCGAAATCCTCATGCTGCGCACGCTCAACATCCCGCGGCAAAGTTTTGTGGCCCTCGATCAAGTTCGAGTAGTAGCAGTTCATCTCGCGGACGAGGGTCGCGATCTTGTCCCGGACGACCGGAGAATGGACAAAGCCGCTGAGTTCGCCGACAGCGAGAGTGATTTTCTGTGAAAGCGTCGCCAGTTCTGTCCGCCCAAAGTCCGGCAGGAGCGGTTCCATGGCGGCAACATTACGAAAGACTGTATTTTCCTCAGTCATTCTGAAAATCTTTTTGAATATCTTCCATAGACTATAACATCAACATTAATAGTCAGATGCGAATAATACACCGACTATTTTACAATTAAAAGTGAAATTCTTTATGAATATCATGCGGCCAGCACTGTGTTGAGTTAGTCGAGTAGCTTGGGCAGGTCGGCGCCGAAAAGTTGGTGGACCAGTAAAGGATGGAGGCTGAGGGCTGAGGGCTGAAGGGAAGTCATACGGATTTCGTCGGCCGGTACTTCGCCGGTTCCTCGCGGACGATGTTGGTTGCTGGAGTGCTGCGTCGGATGGTGAGCGCGCGTTCACGCATCGCGTCGAGCAGACGCAGCTTCTCGGCGATGGGCTTGGCCGCGAGCGTTTGCCGGTAGGCGCGCTTGCTTTCCAGAATCCGTTGGAGATCAAAAGTCATATAAGAAAAGGAAGAAGGATGAATGAAGAATTAGGAAGTGAACTCATGATTCCTTGGAGCGTTTGAGGATGGTTACGAAGATCGCGGTCAATTCATCGCATTCCTGCCGCAATGCGGTCAACTTGTCAGCCGACACAATGTTGCCATCAACGAGCAGTTCCAGCCAGTAACCGGTCTCTTCCAGTTCGCGCAGGCAATCGCCACACTTGGCGATGAACTCGGCTTTGCTGCGTCCGCGATACGCCTCGCGGTAGTTTGCGCCGACCGACGTGCCGGAGCGCAATACTTGTTTGCCCAACACCTGCGCTTCCGTCGTTTTCGGCAGCGCCACGTACATACGGACAATGCACAAGGCGAATTGTTTCGTCCGGTTCCGCAGGTCATTTTCTTCCTTCTGCATTCTTACTTCTTCCCTTCCGACAGGAACTGTCGTTCGAACTGCTGCCAGCGGTCAACCAAGTCGTGCCGGGTGAGAATCGCTTGGAATTGTTTCACGTCGAGGACGCCGGCTTCGACGAACTGGAGAAGGCGGGCTTTGTCCTTGGCGCGACCGGTCTGGAGCGCGATGGCGGCCAGATGTTCCGCAGTGAACACGCGCGTCGGTGTGTCTTCGACATTCTTCTCGCTGGCTTGCGCCAGTGCTTCTTCGACGAGCGGCCCGGTCGGCGGCAGAAATTGAACGGGCCAGCCGGCAACGACGATGTATTCGCCCTCGATCCGACAGCCGTGGACCGTGAGGTAGTCGAAGATCGGCTTCGGGCTGACGATCCGAGAACCAGGTAACGCGTGCAGGACAACGAAGATATCCACGTCGAGTGTGTCGACCGGTTCCAAGTAGAAGGTCGCGCCCACCGCGCCGCCGATGGCGTACCGGTCAATGATGCCGTCGGCCTGCATCTGGTTGATTGTGGCGATGACTTCTTTGATGTTCATGGTCAAACTATATCATGCGGCAAGCGTCGTGTTCAGTTCATCCAGCAATGCCGGCAGGGATTCCCCAAATAATTGATGGGCGCGGCCCAAGCCACCCTGCTGATTGAAGGGGACAGATTCGAAGTCATCCAGTTCGATGCTGCACGTGGTGGCGATATGGTTGCGAATGAGGTTGAGCCATGAAAGCTGCTCGGGAGTGAAGAAGCTGGCTGTGGCAGCGGCGTCCCGCCGCTGTTTGTCTGATTTCATACCCAGCGGCGGGACGCCGCTGCCACTTTGGACCTGCTTCGCTTTGTCCATGAGCCATTCGTTGAACCGTTCGTTCACGGAATCGGCAAATGGTTTTAAGACCGGTTGTTGTTCGAGGGCGAATCGGACGAGCGGGATTAGGTCGGCAAACCGGGCGACGGGATTCTTTTTAACCACGATGGGCGCGGATGCGGACGGACGGCTCGGAGAGCCATCCCTACCGGCGGATTCATAAGCTCGCCAGATTGCGTTCACTGGATCGTTACCAAAGGGTTCGCGCAGCTTGGCTTCCAGTTCCTTGAGCATGGGTTCGGTGAGGCGCTGCTTGTAAGGCCGGCTGTAGAGGATCTGGAGCGCCGTGATCTCCGGCTTGTGCTGTTCAATGTAGGCGCGGAATGATTTCAGGAGGTTCGCGGCCTTCTCTTTCGCCGCTGCATCGAACCCTTGGGAGACGACCGCGTCAATGGTGACGGTGTCAATAATCTGTTCGGCGTCCTGTTTGGCTTTGGCAAGCGCATCGCGCAGCGCGGGCAGATCGAACGGGGCGCAGGCGGCGGTAATGAGAGTGGCTGCGGCGTCCCGCCGCAGTTGCTCCAGTTCCTCGCGGCGAGACGCCGCGGCCACGCAGTGATCGCGGATGTATTGCTCAATTCGCGCCATAGCAGCGGCATTGCGGACGATGTGGTCGTAGGATTCTTTCTGCCAGACAGTGCGCCGGGGGGCGACGGGGTATTCGTCAGGAGCAGCCGAAGGGGAGTTTGATCTTTGAGGAGTTAAGCGGCGGGACGCCGCTTCCATTTTCAGGATTTCTTTGGCGCTAAAACTTTTCCATGAATGAAGAATGTCGCTGAGTTCATGGCCGGGCTTGGGGGCGACGATCACATGAACATGGTTGGGCGCGACCACAAATTCGCCGAGTGCATAACGTTCGCCATCGAAGTGTCGCAGAGCATTCTCCACAATGGTGCGGCATGCAGGGAGATCAAGAACGCAAGCGCCCGAACCTTGGTCAAGCCATTGCTCGATCCGGGCGGAAAACCGCGTGTGATATTCGGCTTCCTGCTCCGGCGTGAGAGTAGCAGCGGCGTCCCGCCGCTGGTCTTTTCCGTCAGCACTGCGGCGGGACGCCGCTGCCACATCGATGCCGTGTTGCGCTAGCCACGTATCACGTTCCGAGTGCCATTGGGCAAGCTTTTCGGCCGGGAGCGAATCCGCCAAACGAAACGTGACAAAGTAGGTGACCCCTTCCTGTCGCCAGTGCGGGAGGGTGCCGGTCTGGAATTCAACTGGAGCAAGCGGGTTAAGAAATTGTGCGAGCTCGACTTGGCGGGATTCGGCGCGTTGTTCGGATAAGCGGCGGGACGCCGCTTCCACTTCGTCCGGATCAACGGCCTTCAATAGATTAGCCGACAACTCCGTGAGTGTTTTTCCGCCGGCAAGTTCGCTTAGCGTCTTGGCGTCTTGGCGGTTCAACTCCCTGTCCAACCGGGCCAGCCGCCCGGCCAGCGTGGTCAGCGTGTTCTCGTCGCGTTTGCCGAGCGCAACCCCGAGCAGCAATTTATCGAATGCCACCGTGCGCTGCCGTTCGAGCGGCCGGGAATCGGTCTTGTCGCTTTCGCATACCCCCACGGCATCAATAATATAGAAATGGGTTTTGGCCCGGGCATCCGCGCCGCTGACGGCCTGGAGATCGGTTGCCGTAAGAACGCGCGTCCCCCGCCCTTTCATTTGTTCAAAATAGGTCCGGCTCCGGATGTCGCGGAGGAACAGGAGGCATTCGAGCGGTTTGATGTCGGTGCCGGTAGCGATCATGTCCACGGTCACGGCGATGCGAAGCTGGGGCGATGTCCGAAACTCCTGAATGAGCGTCTCGGATTTCTCGTACCGTTTGGTCTCGGGGTTGTAGGTCTTGTAGGTGATCTTCTTGGCAAAATCGTTGCCTTTGCCAAAAACCTCGCGCACCAGATGGACGGTGTCCTCGGCGTGGGAGTCGTCTTTGCAGAAGATGAGGGTCTTGGGTACGAGGGTTCGCCCCGGGAACAAGTCGGTGAAGATGGCGTCCTTGTACGCTTGGAGGACGGTGCGGATCTGGGACGGGACGACCACTGACCGGTCAAGCTCTTGGGCGGCGTAGGTGAGATCTTCATCAAGCCGCTGCCAGCGGATGGCCCGGGTTTCCTTGGAGCGTTTGTCGATGTAGAACCCTTTCTCGACTTTGCCGCCCTGGCCGGTCACCTGGGTTTTGATCCGGTAGACTTCGTAGCCGACGTTGACGCCATCGGCCACGGCCCGCTCGTGGTTGTATTCCATCACGAGGTTCTGGTTGAAGAAGCCGATGGTCTGCTTGGAGGGCGTGGCGGTGAGGCCGACCAGGAAGCTGTCAAAGTATTCAAGCACCTGCCGCCAGAGATTGTAGATGGAGCGATGGCATTCGTCGGTGACGATGACGTCGAAGGCTTCGATGGGGATCTTGTCGCTGTACTTCACGTCGCGGGGCCGGTCATCGGCGGCGGCGAGTTCGAACCCGGATTTCTCGTCAATGTCCTCTTCCAGTTCCTCGCCGCGCAGGATCGAGTAGAGCCGCTGGATGGTGCAGATGGTGACGCGGGCGCAGGAATCAAGCTGGCTGGAGGTGAGATGCTGGACGTTGTAGAGCTCGGTGAACTTGCGGCCGGTATCGGGACAGACAAATTGCTGGAACTCGGCGAGGGCCTGCCGGCCGAGGTTGGCGCGGTCGACGAGGAACAGGACGCGCTTGGCCCCGGCATGTTTGATGAGCCGGTAGGTGAACGCGCAGGCGGTGTAGGTCTTGCCGGCCCCCGTGGCCATCTGGATCAGGGCGCGCGGATGGGCGGCGGCAAAGGACTTTTCGAGGTTGGTGATGGCTTCGACCTGACAGGCGCGCATGCCGTTGACGCCGAGCGGATACGTGGCCGGCATCTCCGCCAGCCGGGCGCGCAGCGTCCGCGCATCCTTGGCGAGTTCCGCCAGCGTCTCCGGCCGGTGAAACGTGAACACGCGGCGGGACCGGGGTTCGGGGTCGCGTTCGTCGCGGTAGAAGGTTTCCACGCCAGTCGATTCATACAGGAACGGGAGCGGGTCGGTGGACCGCAGGAAATCGGGGAGGTTGCTGGCGTAATCACCGGATTGCTCGGCGACTCCGGACAGGCGCGTTCCCGTCCGCTTGGCTTCCACCACGCCGACCGGCTGGCGGTCGACGACCAGCAGATAATCGCAGGTCCCGGATCGGAGGGGGACTTCACGGATGGCGACGCCGCGGGCGGCTCCGAGATTCAGTTGTTTGTAATCTTGAATGACCCAGCCGGCTTGATGAAGATTTTCATCAATGGTCTGGCGCGCTTTCTCCTCTGGTGTCATCGCAGTTATCTCAAGGGGCCGGCACGTGGATATTAGCGATCGACGTCGCAGACAGCAAGCGTGCGGTTGCGATGGTTTCTGTTAGAGCGCGCAGTTGCGCGGCTTGGTGGAGCGGTTGGTGCTGGTGGGTTGTGATGCGTCCGAAGCCGGAATGATGGCACATCCGCCGCGTGCTGTTCCTAGTCTTGCTAAAATCGCTGATTTCACCTATTCTCAAAACCGCAATTTTTTCATGAATTACATCCAACACGCCCGGACTGTTTTCGATATCGAGATTGACGCGCTCCGCCAAACGCGAGCCCGCCTCGATGGCGGTTTTTCGACCGCAGTCGAGTTGCTCGTCGCGGTGCTGCGCAAGCATGGCAAAGTGATCGTGACCGGCATCGGAAAATCCGGCAATATTGCCCACAAGATCGCCGCCACGTTGACCAGCACCGGCACGACGAGTGTGGTTCTCGATGCCGTCAACGCGCTCCACGGCGACCTGGGTGTGGTCAGCGATGGCGATGTGATCCTGGCGCTGAGCTATTCTGGTGAGACAGGGGAATTATTGCGCATCTTGCCAGCCCTCAAGCGGTTTGATGTGCAGATCATCGCCGTGACCGGGTTTCCGAAATCACAGATTGCCCGCCATAGCGATGTGGTCCTCAATGTCCACGTCAAAAAAGAAGCGTGTCCGTTCAACCTGGCGCCAACGGCCAGCACCACCGCCACGCTGGCACTGGGCGATGCCCTGGCCATGTGCGTGCTCGCGGCGCGCGGTTTCAAAAAAACGGATTACGCGAAGCTGCACCCCGCCGGCGCGATCGGCAGCACGTTGCTGGTCAAAGTCAAAGAGATCATGCGCACCGGCTCCCGCAATCCGGTCAGCCCGGCCACGGCACCGGTGCAGGATGCGATTCTGGCGATGACGAAAGCCCGGGCGGGCATGATCAGCGTGGTGGATAAAAAAGGCCGCCTGGCCGGCGTTTTTACCGATGGCGATTTTCGCCGTCACATTGCCCGCGATGCCACCGGACTGCAAACCAAGCTGGCCCAGGTGATGACCCCCCGGCCCATTACGATCCGGCCGGAAGCGCTGGCCGTGGAAGCCTTGCGGATTTTTCAGCAAAGACAGATTGACGATTTGATCGTTGTCGATGAAAGTAACCACCCGGTCGGAATTGTGGATTCGCAAGACCTGCCGAAATTCAAGATCATGTGAAAGTGAAAGAGGTTTAATAATTATGGCGTCCGCTAATGACATGCGCAAAGGAATGGCGATTAAGTACAACAACGATGTCTGCATTGTGCTCGACATGCAGCACCGCACCCCCGGGAATTTGCGCGCCTTCGTGCAAGCCACAATCCGCAGTTTGAAATGGGGCAAAAGTTCGGTGGTCCGTTTCGCCTCAACCGAAACCATCGAAGTCGTCAACATGATGACCCGCAAGGTTGAGTTCAGCTATAAAGACCAGACGGGCTATTATTTCATGGACCCCGATACTTATGAGACCATCACCCTTTCCGAAGAGTTTCTGGCCGAGAACGCCAAGTTTCTCACCGGCAACCTCATCTGCACCCTGATGGAAGTGGAGGGTAAACCCGCTGAAATTGAACTGCCGCCCGTCGTCGAACTCAAGGTGATTGCCGCTCCGCCCGGAATCCGCGGTGACACAGCGACCAACGTCACCAAGCCGGCCACGATGGAAAATGGGTTTGAAGTCGGCGTCCCGATCTTCATCAATCCCGGCGACACGATCCGTGTGGACACCCGGACCGGCAAATACGTCAGCCGCGCCTAAGAGCGTGATTTGAAATAGTGGAACGGGCGGGACGCCTGTTTACCGATAGTAGAACAGGGCGTCCCGCCTGTCATAGTCCAATGACTGACAGGCGGGACGCCTATCCGACTAATAAACGGGCGGGACGCCCGTTTCATCTTCCACTCGACACTGACGCAGAACGCCGCCGCGCTGGCTGCCTATTTCAACGTTGCCAGCACCGCTTGGAGCGCTTCGAAGTTCGGCAACTGACCGGGGTTGTCGTTGACTTCGGCGTACCGAATGATTCCCTGCTGATCCACAACGAATGCCGAGCGCTTCGGAACGCCGGCCATGCCGAGATTTTTCTCCGGTAGAAAACTGGCATACGCCACACCATAGGCGCCGGTCACCTTGTGTTCGTAATCGGCCAGCAATGGGATGGTGATTTTTTCCTTTTCTGCCCAGGCCGCCTGCGCAAACGGGTTATCACCACTGATGCCCCACACGACGGCGTTGAGCGCGGTATAGGCATTGAGGCCCTGGCTGACAGCGCACAATTCTTTCGTGCAAACGCCCGTAAACGCCATCGGGACGAATAGCAGCACGGTATTTTTCTGCCCGAAATTGCTGCTGAGCTTGAGTTTTTTCGGACCCGCCGCTGCTTGGGTGGTGAGTTCGAAGTCCGGGGCGTGATCGCCAATTTTAAGTGCCATGATAATTTCTCCTGTTTAGATGGTAACAATACACCGAAACCGCCGGGATGCAAAACAGTTGAATTTGCGCTTTGAATGAAAGGGCGTATCGTGGTGTCCAAGTGATAACCCAAACGATTCGATTCGAACTTAACCCTTGAAAGGAATGCAGCCGATGAAGAACACAATCAGAATGTTGGTGGCCAGCGCGGTGGTAATGGGAACGGTCGCGGCCTGGGCTGGCGATGGCTGTTGTGCCGGCGGCGGAGCCGCCAAGCCCAATGCGAATTTTACAGCCAACAATGACTGCTTTGCCAAGCTGAGTCTGACCGCCGAGCAGCGGGCGAAGGTGACGGACCTGCTCGCGGAATGTAAAACGAGTGGTTGTAATATGACGGCCCGGGAAAAGATGACGGCGGGATTGAAAGTAATTCTCACGCCCGATCAATATACCCAGTGGACTGCTGCCTGCGACCAGGCCAAAGCCGCCAAGGGTGGCCAGTGCCCGTTCGCTTCGAAGGCGAAGGCCGACCCCGCACCGAGCAAAAACTAGCCCCGCGGATCATTCCAAAACCCCGGCCCGCTGGTGCCGGGGTTTTGTGTTAAATGAAGATTTTGCTGAATAACCCCGCGGACACGCTAAAGCGTGGACACCGAACGCTCGGTTTCTTCGAGATTCGGCGTGTTTGGTGTCCAGCCTTCAGGCTGCGTCGAAGGGTGGCAGGGGGTTTTTCAGCAAAATCAAATGAACGGCGATCGCCAAGATTGTAATGCGTCAGTGACAGTTGGATATCGGCCCGTAGCCGCGCTCGTCAGAGCGTGGTCCGCGCATCAGATCCCAGCGCAGTGCCACCCCGCCCCCGGGTCGGGGCTACAGGACGCCTGTCGTAACTGACGCATTACAACGTCCCCAAGATTTCAGTCCCCAAGATTTCACTTTTCAATGGTGGCGTGGTTGTGTAATGTGACCATGCTTTTTCGGAAACTCCCCCCGTTTTTAACCGAAATCGAAAGGAAGATTAAAACTATGACGTCATCGTTAAACCGTGTTATGCAGCGCATCACGCGCGGCAAGCCGGCCCGGCAGGCATTAGTGGCGGCACTATTGTGCGCGGGCACACTCTTGGCTGCCCAATGGGCCCGGGCGGCGGAAGCAGCGGCGAATCTCGCCGGAAAAGTGGAAGCATTCCGCTTTTTCTCGTTCATGGATACGAGCAATCATCACTACAGCAATATGGAGCGGTATGCGCTCTGGGGGGTGCTGTTGGTTGCTTTTGCCGGGTTGGCCTACGCGATGCTGCTCGTGAAGCAGGTCGTGGCGGCAGATACCGGTACCGAAAAAATGCAGAAGGTCGCCACCGCCATCCGCGAAGGCGCCAATGCCTATCTCAAACAACAGTTCAGTCGGATCATCTGGCTGATTCTTGGTTTGACGGTGGTGTTGTATTTCACCGCACTCGATAATGGCCAGGAAGTTGCGTTTGGCCGGGCGTTCGCGTTCCTGATGGGATCGCTGTTCAGCTTCAGCGTCGGCTATGTCGGAATGCACTTCGCCACGCTGGGAAACCTCCGTGTGGCAGCCGCAGCGCGCACCTCGTTTGGTGGCGCGTTGCAGGTCGGGTACCGGACCGGCACAATCACCGGCATGTTGACCGACGGGCTCGGCTTGCTCGGCGGCACGCTGATTTTTATGGCGTACGGTGAAAAAGCCTACGAAGTTCTGCTCGGCTTCGGTTTTGGCGGCACACTCATCGCTTTGTTCATGCGTGTCGGCGGCGGGATTTATACCAAGGCGGCGGACGTCGGCGCGGATCTGGTCGGTAAAATTGAAGCCGGCATCCCGGAAGATGACCCCCGGAACGCCGCAACGATTGCCGATAACGTCGGCGACAACGTCGGCGATTGCGCCGGTATGGCCGCGGACATTTTCGAGAGCTACGAAGTCACAATCGTGGCCGCGATGATTCTCGGCTACGCCTCGTTCGGTCACAAGGGCGTGATCTTCCCCTTGCTGGTGCGCGCCATCGGCGTCATCGGCTCGATTATTTCCACCTACAGCGTGCGGGCAAAACCGGAAGACTCCGGCGACGCCGCACTGCATTCGGTGCACCGCGGCTTCCTGATCGGTTCGGTCATCAGCGTGGCCGGATTCTTTGCGCTGGGATTGTTTTACCTGAAATTTAATGCCGACTATTTCAGCATGTACCATCAAGCGATCGCTGGCTATCCGGCCGGTGGTCCCATTGCCTTGCCGTACTGGGCGAACTTTGGCATCGCTGATTTGGATCTGCGGCCAGCCTGGACCTGTCTGATCGGTGTAATTCTGGCGGTGGCATTGAATAAATGCACCAGCTACTTTACTCACACGACGCATGCCCCGGTGAAATCCATCGCCAAAGCCTGTCAGACCGGGCACGCGACCAATATCATTCAAGGGCTCGCGGTCGGGTATGAATCCGCCGTTTGGGCGACCATGATCATCGCCGCCGCAATCGGCGCGTCCGTGGCGATTTATGCGAACACCTCGCCAATCTTCGTGGCCTACGGTGTGGCCATGTGCGGCATCGGCATGTTGACATTGACCGGCAACACCATCTCCATGGATGTGTTCGGTCCGGTCGCTGACAACGCCAACGGGATTGGCGAAATGGGCTACGACAAGGAGCAGATGGGCGAAGCGCAGTACAAGAAAGCCCGGCAGATTCTCTCCGACCTCGACTCCGTCGGCAATACGACGAAAGCCGAGACCAAGGGCATTGCCATCGGTTCGGCGGTCATTGCGGCCGTCTCATTATTCGCGAGCTTTATTGCCGTCATGGCGATGGGCAGCGAAGAAGCGATCAGCAAGATGACGACCGAGCAATATAATCACATCGCCGGGATGTTGACGGTTGCGAATCCGAAGCTGTTCATCGGCCTGCTCATTGGCGGCGCCGTGCCGTTCCTGTTCAGTTCCATGACCATTCGGGCCGTCGGACGCGCCGCGTTCCTGATCGTCAAGGAATGCCGGATTCAGTTCCGCGACAAGGAAATCTGGGAAGGCCGCAAGACGCCGGATTACGCCCGGGTGGTCGGCATTTGCACCACCTCCGCCCAAAAAGAACTCATTGGCCCCGGTCTCCTCGCCATCATGGCGCCCCTCTGCGTCGGCTTCCTGCTCGGACCGCTGGCGCTGGCCGGGTTCCTCGCCGGCATGATCGTGGTCGGCCAAATGATTGCCGTATTCATGGCCAACGCAGGTGGCGCGTGGGACAATGCCAAGAAGAGCATTGAAGACGAGCCCCGCACCAAGGATACTGGCAAAGGCAGCGAGAAGCACAAAGCCGCCGTCACCGGTGACACCGTGGGCGATCCGCTCAAGGATACCGCGGGTCCGGCCATCAATCCGCTGATCAAAGTCATGAACATGGTCAGCTTGTTGATGCTCCCAATCGTGCTGAAGTTCCACAATGTTGAGGGCTTGCCCGCCAGCATGCGGTACCGGTACGCGATTGTGATCTCGGTGATTGGCTTGGCCGCGATTGTTTGGGCGGTCAACCAATCCAAGAAAGATACTCCGGAAATGGCAGCGATGGAAAAAGAAGTCGACGCTGCCTCGAAATAATCGAAATTAGTTAACTCACCCAAACGGGGCGGTCCCAGGACCGCCCCGTTTGTTTTTCAGTGACCGTGGGTGACAATTCTGTTACAAAAACAAGATGAAGCTTTCGGTCGCCGACGTCCTCCCAGTCGCGAATCAGTTTCAATTTGCCGGTGAATTTCTCGAGGCTGTGCCCATGACGCACGGTCACATCAACGATACCATCGTCGTTACCTACCAGCAGCCCGGCGGAACCTGTCGGTACGTCCTCCAGCGCATCAACCACCACGTTTTTAAGAATCCCGTGGTCGTCATGGACAACATCGACCGGGTCACCCGCCATATTCGCCAAAAACTTGCCGCCGCGGGCGCCACCGAGATTGACCGGCGCGTCCTCACGCTGGTGCCCACGCGGGCCGGCCGCAACTATCACGTCACCGCCACCGGCGACCACTGGCGTGCCTATCTCTTCATCGAAGCCGCCCACATCCACGACGTCGTCGAAACGCCGCAACAGGTTACGCAAGCTGCCCGTGAATTCGGCCTCTTCCAGAAATATCTGGCGGATTTGCCGGCGCCCCGGCTGGCAGAAACCATTCCAGATTTTCACCACACTCCCCGCCGGTTCACGGCATTGGAACGGGCCCTGACCGCCGATGCTGCCAATCGCGCTGCGCTGGCCAAACCAGAAATTGATTTCGCCTTTCGCCATCAACCCATCACCGGCCACCTGCTCGCCGCCGGTCTGCCCGAGCGCGTCACGCACAATGACACCAAGTTTAACAACATCATGCTCGACGACGTGACCGGGGAAGGGTTGTGCGTGCTCGATCTCGACACCGTGATGCCCGGACTGGCTTTGTACGATTTCGGCGACATGGTCCGCACCGCCACCAGCCCCGCCGCCGAAGACGAGCTTGATCTATCAAAAGTAAAAATGCAGATGCCGATGTACGAGGCGCTGGTGACCGGCTATCTGGCCACTGCCGGCGACTTTCTCACCCCGGCTGAAAAAACCAATCTCGCCTTCTCCGGCAAACTCATCACGTTTGAGATCGGCATCCGTTTTCTGACCGACTTCCTTGAAGGCGATCACTATTTCAAAGTCCACCGCGCCGGCCATAACCTGGACCGGTGCCGAACCCAATTCAAACTGGTGGAATCGATTGAACGCCAGGAAGCCGCGATGAACCGATTGGTGGAGAATTTATGAAGCCTGGAATTGGGATCATTGGGTGTGGGGGACGATTGCAAGGGGTGATTCAGCCGCGATCCGACGCGCCGGTGGTCGCCATCTGTGATCCGGATCCAGAGTCCGTGGCCGCCGCCCGCAAGCTGTATGGAGCCGACTTTAAAGTTTACGCAACCGCCGCAGAACTGTGCGCCGATCCCGCCGTGACGTGGGTTGCGGTTGGTTCGTGGAACTCGCTGCATCGCGCGCACGCAGTGACGGCCTTGCGCGCCGGCAAGCATGTGTTCTGTGAAAAACCACTGGCGATAACGCTGGCCGATTGTCTCGCCATTCGCGATGCCGTGCAGGCGGCGCCGCACCAGATGTTTTCATTTGGCTTGGTCTTGCGGTATTCTGAGTTGTATCGAAAAGTGTCCGAGCTGCTGCAGGCCGGTGCGATTGGCCGGCTGATTTCATTTGAGTTTAACGAAACGCTGAACTTCAATCACGGCGGTTATATCATGGGCAACTGGCGCCGCTTTCGCCGGAACGCCGGGACCCACCTCCTCGAAAAATGCTGCCATGATCTGGACCTGGCCCACTGGTTTGTCGGTGCCTTGCCGGTGCGCGTGGCGAGTTTTGGCGGGTTAAATTTCTTTACCCCTGAAAACCAGCGCCACATTCAACGCCTCGGCAAGGATCCCGAAGGGCGCGCCGCCTATCAGACCTGGCCCACGGCCGACCGCACCAATCCGTTCACAGCTGAAAAGGACATTGTTGATAATCAGGTCGTTATTCTCGAATACGCCAATGGCGTCCGCGCAACGTTTCACACCAACTGCAACGCCGGCGTGAGTGAGCGGCGGTTCTATCTGCTCGGGAGCGAAGGCGCGATCCGGGCCGATGCCACAACCGGGATCGTTGAGTTGCATCCCATCGGGTTTGGTGCGCAACCAGAAATCACCGATACCCAAGCGTCGGGAGGGCACGCCGGGGGGGACGAAATTCTCCGCGCCAGCCTGTTCGATTCCATCCTCCGGGGCACGCCGCCGCAGGTTGGCATTGCCGAAGCGTTGCAGTCCGCGATCACCGGGTTCGGAATCGATCAAGCACTCGATACCGGTCAGGTTGTCGACTTGCGCCCCCTCTGGCAGCAAGCCGGTTTCACGCCTTAACCGGCTGTTGAAAAAGACGCGGCTGGGACACAGCCTCTGAAAACAACGGTTTTCCTCGAGATTGGTGTAGGCCGCGTGCCTCCACCGTGATGGGCGGCTGATTATTCAAACCGGTTGATTTCCCCAATAAAATGACGACCCCATGTTCTGTGCCAAAACTACAGTGTGTCGATAACTCCCGGTGGGTCAGATTGCCCCAGACGGCGCGGTCAGGCCTACGCCACGCCGACTCGCTGCCGCGACGGAGCGCTCTGGCGCAGTCGGGCCTTCGCCACGACGGAGCGGCTTCGTCCGCGCAGGCGGGAGTGACTACGGCCACGCAGGCGGGACACCGCGCCTACCGGGTCATCAAACCATCAGGGACAGGAACGTCTCGACTCCGAATCGAGGTCGGAGTTGGCGTGGGAAAAGCCGCCGGGACGGCGGCGTTCCGTGGTGGCAGTGTCAAAATACGTCCGTCCGGACTGGGAATGGAAAAATTGCTTGCACACCTCCGTCGGTTAACTAATATATTGGCAGATAAATTTCGCACCCTCGCCTACGGTCATGGGCAATTCTACAGGGGGAAATTTCATCCGATCTGCCAAGCCGCGATCGGCCAACTTGTCTGTCTTCGTTGTTCCAGACAACCCGTGAGCGGTTCAGATCTCGCCCAGTCAATCACCAATTCAATCGGAGAAAAACTATGAACACATTCCGCAGCCGTCCGTCCGTCCGCCGCCAAGCAGTCAGCGCCACCGCCGCGCTGCTCAAGCGGGGGTTATTCACCATCGTTATCGCCCTCCTGGCCGTCATCGGCTCTGTGAAGGCCGGGCCTAACCCAAATGAGTTTGGCACCGGTGCCGGCAACGGCACCATGAGTGGTACCGGCAACACCGGCTACGGCTACGGCGCGCTCAGCAACAATACCTCCGGCGTGGACAACGTCGCCCTCGGCTTCCAAGCGCTCTACTGGAACACGACCGGCTTCTACAACGTGGCCCTCGGCTTCGGAGCGCTCCAAACCAACACGACCGGCACCCGAAACACCGCCACCGGCTTCGGAGCGCTCAACGTCAACACGACCGGCAACAATAATGTGGCCAACGGCTTCCAAGCGCTCATCCAAAACACGACCGGCGCTAACGATGTGGCCAACGGCTCCGGCGCGCTCTACTCTAACATAACCGGCAGCGGCAACAGCGCCAACGGCCCCGGCGCGCTCTACTCCAACACGACCGGCAGCTACAACGTCGCCAACGGCTACGAAGCGCTCTACTCCAACACGACCGGCACGAATAACACCGCCGACGGTGCCAACGCACTGGCGAATGCCACCGGCAACAACAACCTTGCCGTCGGCGAAGGGGCCGGTGTCAACCTGACCAACGGGGACAACAACATTTACATTGGCAATTTCGGCAATGTCTCTAGCGTTGAATCCAACACCATCTACCTCGGCACGCAAGGCCAACAGACCGCGACCTACGTGGCGGGAATTTATGGCACGAATCTAACGGGCGGCGCGGTCGTTGTCGTCACCGCCACCGGCCAACTCGGCACCACCAACCTGACCGGCGGCGGCGCAACTGGCGCGACCGGCCCGACCGGCTCCGCTGGTTCTGACGGCGCGCAAGGGATTCAAGGTGTGGCAGGAGCCACCGGCGCGACCGGCCCGCAAGGGATTCAAGGTAACAGCGGTGCCACTGGAGTCGCCGGCGCAACCGGTGCAACGGGTGCCGCCGCTCCCAGCAGCATTCTGCCTAATGCTAACACCGCCACCGGCGACCATGCCCTCACCAACCTCACGACCGGTGCGAATAACTCCGCCTTCGGCTCCCGAGCGCTCTTCTCCAACACGACCGGCAACAACAACGTCGCCAACGGCAGCTTCGCGCTCTTCTACAACACGACCGGCTTCGAGAACGTCGCCAACGGCTACGCAGCGCTCTACTTCAATACGACCGGCTTCGAGAACGTCGCCAACGGCAACCAAGCGCTCAACTCCAACACGACCGGCAACGACAACGTCGCCAACGGCTCCAGCGCGCTCTTCTACAACACGACCGGCTTCGAGAACGTCGCCAACGGCTCCCAAGCGCTCTACTCCAACACGACCGGCAACGACAACGTCGCCAACGGCTCCTACGCACTCAACGCCAACACGACCGGCTACAACAACGTCGCCAACGGCTCCGGCGCGCTCTTCTCCAACACGACCGGCTACAACAACGTCGCCAACGGCTTCGATGCGCTCTGGTCCAACACGGCCGGCTACAACAATGCCGCCAACGGCTCCGGCGCGCTCATCGGCAACACCACCGGCGCCAACAACACCGCTAACGGCATCGATGCGCTCAACGCCAACACGACCGGCAACAACAACGTCGCCAACGGCTCCGGCGCGCTCTTCTCCAACGCGACCGGCAACAACAACACCGTCGACGGTGCCAACGCACTGCCGAATGCCGACGGCAACAACAACATTGCCGTCGGCGAAGAAGCCGGTTACTACCTACTCACCGGGGATAACAATATTTACATTGGCAATGTCGGCAATATCAGTCGCGTTGAATCCAACACCATCTACCTCGGCACTCAAAACCTCCAGAAGGCGACCTACGTGGCGGGAATTTATGGCACGAATCTGACGGGCGGCGCGGTGGTCGTCGTCACCGCCACCGGCCAGCTTGGCACCACCAACCTTGCCGCCGGCCCCGCCGGAGCGACTGGCGCCACGGGTGCCGTTGGCGCAACTGGCGTGACCGGTTCCACCGGCTCGACCGGTGCGACCGGTTTAGTTGGTTTGACCGGCGCGACGGGTGCGACCGGCGCGCAAGGGATTCAGGGGTTGACCGGCGCGACGGGTGTCACAGGCTCGGTCGGTGCCACGGGCGCGCAAGGCATTCAAGGTTTGACCGGCGCGACGGGTGCGACCGGCGCGCAAGGGATTCAGGGGTTGACCGGCGCCACGGGTGTCACAGGCTCGGTCGGTGCCACGGGCGCGCAAGGCATTCAAGGCTTGGCCGGTGCCACGGGTGCGACCGGCGCGCAAGGCATTCAGGGGTTGACCGGCGCGACGGGACCACAAGGTTCCGCCGGCGCGACGGGCGCGCAAGGCATTCAAGGCTTGGCTGGTGCAAGGGGTGCGACCGGTGCGCAAGGCATTCAGGGGTTGACCGGCGCCACGGGTATCTCAGGCTCGGTCGGCGTCACGGGCGCGCAAGGGATTCAGGGGTTGACCGGCGCGACGGGATCACAAGGTTCCGCCGGCGCGACCGGCGCGCAAGGGATTCAGGGGTTGACCGGCGCGACGGGACCACAAGGTTCTGCCGGTGCGACGGGCGCGCAAGGCATTCAAGGCTTGGCCGGTGCAACAGGGGCGACGGGACCACAAGGTTCTGCCGGCGCGACGGGCGCGCAAGGCATTCAAGGCTTGGCCGGTGCAACAGGGGCGACGGGGATTGGCTCACAAGGGCCGATTGGTTTGACTGGAGCGACCGGCGCAACGGGCCTGACGTTTCGCGGAGTTTGGACAAACATCACGACGTATGTGATGAATGACACCGTGACTTTGGGTGGCTCGACCTGGTTGTCGGTGACGAATGCAAATCTCGGCCATAATCCAGGGACGGATAGCGGCGCACACTGGACGGTGCTCGCCGCGGCCGGTGCGATCGCCCCCGGCCTGTGGGTGTTGGCGCCGACCAACGCGGTTGCGCCAGCGGGTTGTACCTTTATCGGCACAACGACGATGCGCTATAAGTACCATGTGCTGGTCAATAATAAGCTGACCATTAAAACGGCGACGAAAACACTCGACCTGTATCAGAAAGATTAGCTTTCAGACAGATTGGTCGAAGCGGGCGGGGAATGGACGGGACTTGGCATCGCGGAGCCCAAGTCGCTGGTGAGATTGTAAAGGGGTCAGTCCATAGTATTGACAACTCCGACTCGGTGGCGCATTCTCAAGGGCATGGCACGAAAAATTCGAGTTGAGTTTGCTGGGGCAATTTATCACATCCTCAATCGCGGGGATCGGCAGGAAGCGATCTTTCACGATGAGCGGGACCGGGAGCGGTTCTTGGCGACGTTGGCGGAGACGTGCTTGAAGACGGGGTGGCAGGTGCATGCGTATTGTTTGATGGGGAATCATTTTCACCTGGTAGTGGAGACGCCACAACCGAATTTAGTGACGGGGATGAAATGGTTTTTGGGGACGTACACGAGCCGGTTCAACCGGCGACACCGGGTGTTCGGACATTTGTTCAGCGGGCGGTACAAGGCGTTGGTGGTGGACGGGGAAGGCGATTATCTACGAACGGTCTGCGAGTATGTCCATCTGAATCCGGTGCGGGCGAAGTTGGTCGCCGCGGAGGCGGCGGTGCGGAGTTATCGGTGGAGCAGTTTCCCGGGATACCTGCAGACTCCAAAGCAGCGGCCGGCGTGGTTGCGGGTGGACCGCGTGTTGGGCGAGAGCGGGATTCGGAAGGACAGCGCGGCGGGCCGGCGAGAGTTTGAGCGGTTAATGGAGCGGCGACGCGGGGAGGAGACGGAACCGGAGTTTGCACGGATTCGGCGGGGATGGTGTTTCGGGGACGGGGAGTTTCAGAAGGAACTACTGGAACGGGTCGGGGCGAAGGCCGGAGCGAATCATTATGGGGAAGAGTTGCGGGAATCAGCCGAGGCCAAGGGGGAACGGCTCGTGACGAAGGAACTGAAGCGGTTGGGATGGAAGTCGGCTGATTTGGCGAAGAAACGGAAGGGCGATCCGGCGAAAGTGGCCTTGGCCGCGGGATTGCGCGAGGAAACGACGGTGACGGTGGCCTGGCTTGCGGATCGCTTGCAGATGGGCACGCGAAGCTATCTGACGCACTTGCTCTACTGGCGTCATCGGAAACAACACGCCTCGCAATTAGAAAAGCGCAATACTATGGACTGACCCTAAGCTCAGCCAGGTGAGCAGTGAGTGGGTTTCTGTTCGACACGAATTTCCCCAGCATTTCGCTGATCACCCCGGCGTAAAAAGTTTTACCGGTCTTTCCTACTTCGACGCCAACAAGGAATTAACCTTGCGCATGACGGCAAATGCATCGGCGACATACAGCACGTCCGCCTTGCCGCGCGCCCAGCCGCAATTCGGATCGAGGTTGATTGCCCGCCGTTCGGTGATGAAGCGCCAGCCCACCGCATGCGGTTCCTCGCCGTGGCAGCAAGTGGATAATCCTTTCAGATGCCGGGGCGTTGCCCCGGTCTGCCCAATCTGGTTCAGATGGCTCATGAACGGCAGCACGGCCTGGCCTTCACCGCTCAAGTCCACCAGCGATTTGCTGCTGCCGAGCGATGCCTTCGTCGCACTGAGAAATCCGAGAATGAGTTCCGCCGCTTCCGGTACGTGTGACTGGCCATCCGGTTGTTTTTTGGTCCAGCCGGCGCCGGCAACCAAGAGAACTTTTGCATCCGGCCGAATCGTTTGCTGACTGGCTTCCGGCGCTTTCACACCGGTTACCGTAGTGCGGAGTTCGGGGAGGGTGACTGCGACGGATTCCACAACGGCCGTGCCCGGAGTGCTGGCATCCGGGGTGTGGCAGCCGGGATCGAGTGCGATGAACCAGGGCCGGTGCGCGCGGGATTGGACAGCTTCCATCCGCTGCCGGTAATACCAGCGGGTGACACCAGAAGCGGCAAGGCCGGTGACATGTGTGTCGGCACGACCCCCGCACCGGTGGGCGACGCCTGCAACGATGCGATTCATGCGCGATGTGGCGGGGACAATGACAATCGTTGCCTGCGCCGCTTTGACCAAGGCTGTGGCAGCAGCCGCATCGCTGACATACCGGGCTTGGGCGAAGTCCGCACCGGTCACGCCGAGAAATTTCGTTGCCCCACAACCGGCCATCTGGTTGGCCGCGGCTTGGACATCCGCGCCGAACAAGCCGATGACGAGTGTGCCGCCCAGTTCTTTGGCGGCGGCCAGTGCTTCCAACGCCGGTTTGCCGGCGTCGGCGTGAGTCAGTAGTAAAATAGTTTCCATTATTGATCTCCTAGTGATTCCTCGATGCTTGTCATTCTGAGCGCAGCGAAGAACCTCACAATGGATCGAGTACCAGCGTCCATTCGATTCAGAGGCCCTTCGTTTCGCTCAGGGTGACAGCTTTGCAAAACTGTTAGTTCGCTGTTCATTCCTGTGAAATCCAGGCGACGATTTCCTTCGCGATCTCGTCGACTGGCACATCTTTGACAATTTTGGTTTGGCGCTGTTGTTTCGGCAGGGCGACGCTCGCAAACTTAATCGCGTCTGGCGCGACCTTGGCCGGCTTCGCTTTTTGCAGGGCCGGCATGATGGCACGCATATTGGCCATGCCGATCTGCGGATTATTGGGCGGCTCCGGTAAGTTGCCGGTGGCCCAGCCGAGCACGGCGGGGGCGCCCACGCACTTTGAAACCTGATGTTTGCCGCCTTCCATCCGCTCCAATATTTCCAGCGAACCATCCGGGCCGGCTGTTAATTTATCCACGCCTTGAAACTGGTTGGTGATGCCGAGCAGTTCGCCGACGATTTGCAACGTTGCCCCGGCACCCCGGGACGCCGATTCCCAACCGCCGAAAACGAGCAGGCGGTTGGTTTCAAGGCCGGGAATGCTCTTGATCGCATCGGCGAGCAATGGCGCAATCTCCGCGGCGTCAGTAAAGCCGCTGGCCGGGCCGTCGACCGCGATCAATTCGAAAGGCGCTTTTTGTCCCACCGTCATCATGACCTGTTGGAGCTTGGCTTTCGGCGCGACGCTGACGAGCCAGACTTTGCTGCCGGGATTGTTCTTGGCCAGGTGGGCCGCTTCGAACAATGAATGCCACGCCCAAGGGTCGAGGATGGCCGGCAACATCATTTCATTTTTCAAAGCGGGACCGGTCGGTCCGGTCACCGGCTCCAAAGTCTGCAATGGATCCGGAACGATGCTCCCGCATACAACGATTTGATAGGTCATAACCTTTGTCTCCTCATTTTTCTCGATTTCAATTTCCTGAAGTGCGTCGCTACCGTCCAAACGAGTCGATGATCGGGCGCAACTGGGCTGCTAGCATTGGCGCCTTATGCGTCGCCACGTCCCAGACGATCAAGTAATCCACGCCGCCGTAGTCGTGGATGAGTCGGTCCCGCATGCCGGTCATCTTCTTCCACTCCACTCCAGTGCACACCGACCTGGCATCCTCAGGCACTTTCTTGGCGGCCTCGCCGATAACCTCGATGCTGCGTACAAACGCGCGTTTGAGAACTTCATTGCCAAGATATTCTTCGCGGGTGGTGCGAGCCGACTCGACGGTGAGAAACTCCGCCTCGCGTAGGATGTCACGCAGTAATTCAACCGTCGAGGGAAGCATAGTGTACCGTCGGCAGGATCAGCCGCGCTTTCGACTCCGTCAACGATCTGTCGGTGACCAAGTCCACGCGCCGTCCCAGCAGTCGCTCCAAAAGTTCGTGTAAGGCGAAGAAATTATCATACGTGCGCTTTGCATCGTTGAATTGCACGTAGACATCCACATCACTATCGGTGCGTGCCTCGCCGCGCGCAAACGAGCCAAACACGCCCACCCGGTCAGCGCCAAGGGCGTGCAGTTCCGCGGCATGAACTTGGATGGTTGCCAGTGGATTCATGATGTTCAGAATATGACACTGTTACTATGTCAGGGCAATTTCATTCCCACCCCGTTTTATAATCGATTGGACGGCAGAGCGCGCATTCGCGCCAGTGGAAAAAGCAACTTCTCGGCTCGGCCGAATTGAGTTGCGGGTTGGTTGGTCTGGTGAAAAGTCATGGGCTATTTACGGCAAAGTTCCGGCTGCCAGTTGTCGCAGAATCGCCTCGGTCAGGTGGGCCGAGTTCGCGGCGGCCGCGTGGAAGAATTTCTTAAAATCGAGGTTTGCCGTTGCATCTGCCCGGTCGCTCAGACTGCGAATGACGAGGCAGGGCACCCCTTGTTGCGCGCAGATCTGGGCGACAGCGCCGCCTTCCATTTCCACTGCGTCGGCCTTGAATTTCGTCCGCAGCTCCGTGCACTTCACCGGCGAAGCCACAAATACATCACCGGTGACGATGACGCCGCGCCGGACCTGCGGCGTGCGCGCGCCCTGGGTGGTTACCAATTGTTCCCACGGGACGCGCTGGGCAGCCGCTTCCGCCACTGCCAGTAACCGGTCGGCGCCGGCAAAAAACAGCGGGTTGTGTTGGCCGGTGCGCGGGTTATCCGTGGGTTGCGTTTGAAAGTTTTGATCCGAAACTTCACCAAAATCGTGTTGCGCAACCCTTTCGCCCAGGACAATGTCGCCGGGTCCCAGATTGGTATTAATTCCACCGGCAACGCCCGTGAACAACACTTCCGCGGGTTGATAGTGGTCCAAGACCAGTGTGGTGGTCATCGCGGCATTGACCTTGCCAACGCCAGTGTACGCCACCACGACCCGCCGACCGGCCAGCGTTCCACTGAAAAACTTCATGCCGAGGTACTCCTGGACCTGTTTGTCCTGCAGCCGGCTCTCCAACAAGCGCACTTCATCCGGCATGGCTCCCAGGACTGCCGTCAGCGGCACCCGGTCACCCCCGACTGCGTGCGCAGTGCTGGCGATAGCAAAGGCAATCAGTAGCCCAACGAGCAGCCATCCCCTCCAGTAATTTCTTTCAGTTCTCATATTCTTGTCTTGAGCACGAGTCGACGGAGCAACGCGCTAGTTCTCCGCCGAATGCAAGCCCCCGGGGGCTGCGCGAAATTCCAAGACCGTGCGCTCCGGATCGGTCGGATGCGGCGTCGCGCAATTCCACATGCAGGCACCGCAATGAATGCACTTTTCCCGGTCAAACGCCGGCGCACCTTTGGCGCCGGGCGTGATGGCTTGGCCGCTACAAACTTCGATGCAAATCTTCGTGCCGCATTGCTCGCAAAGTTCGGGGTACAAAAACACAACATGATCGGCGTAGCCGGCCGGCGCCTGGACCTTGCCGCCCATCAGCAGCGCATCCTGATGCGAGACGAGGAGTTTGCCGTCGAACGGGATCGCCGGCCAACCCACCCGGTTCATCAACTCGTTGTGGGCTGAGACTCCCTTGGCAGCGCATTCCGTGCGAATCTTTTCGATCTCCGCCGGTGCCATCCGGTCGGCATAGTAGGTCGCCAGGGTCGGCGTGTGTTCGCCAGCCGGTCGTGGTTTGACCAGCGCGTGTAATTTCCCGTTCGTCGCACCGGCCAGGGCCATGCCGAGCAGGCCCGAGACCACTCCCGAATGAAATCCGTCCCGGGCGCGTTCGGCCACGCGGCCTTCCTGCTCGACCCAGCTCGCCCGGCGCTGTTTCACATAGGTCGCTTCGAGATTTTCTTTCGTGAACGGCAGTTTTGCTTTCAATAATTCAATGACGGCGGCAGCCAGTTGAGTGCCGGTGGTCCAGGCCTCATCCACGCCGGAACCGGTGAGGACATTGGTACTGCCGGACCCTTCGCCGATCCGCGCATAACCGTTGCCCGCCAGGAACGGCTCGCCGTGCTTGCCGGATTCGCCGAGAGTTTTCGCGCCCCACGACCGGAGCGTCCCCCCGTTGAGATACTGCCACAGATACGGATGCAGCATCCAGTGCTGGAGATAACGGTACGCAGTGCGGACCGGCGATTCGAACCACGATGGCACGAAGATTCCGAGCGATGCGACGTTGTCTGGATAGACGTAGAGGAATCCAAAAATCTCCGGCTCGGGATAGCCGAGTGTGTGCAAAACGGTGCCGGGCTTGAGCGGGCAACCTTCCGGCAGGTTGACGACAAATTTCATGCCGACCGCGTAGTCGTGTTTGTGGTGGCCGGTGGGCAGGCCGAACTGTTCGTCGAGCTGGCGACCGATCGGGCCGATCGGGCCGTCGCCAACCACAGTGAGTGCGGCGCGGATATCCATGCCGGGGGTAAGCCCATCGGCGGGGTTTCCTTGTTTGTCCGTGCCCTGATCCATCAGGCGCACGCCGGTAACGGTGGTGCCGTCCAAGAGGGGCTTGGCGACGGGTGTGCCCGGCCAGATTTGCACCGTCCCCGTGCCCATTAATTGGGCGCCCACCCACTGATTGAATTGGCCAATCGACAGCACCAGCCCGCCGTGCTTCTGGAGATAGGGGGGGATATACGGCAACTCAAATGCGTCCTGTTTGCACTTGAATGCCCGCAGGAATTTATCAGCGATGTGGAGTGACAAGGACCGGCGGCTGGCGCCGACCGGGTCGAGCAGGTAAAGCACTTTTTCCTCGTGCACCGGGGCGCACAGCGGAATTTGGGATGGATCAAGGTCGGGAAAACTGGCGCGAATCCCGCGAGCCCGCGTGACCACGCCGGAGACGCCAAACCCAATATCATCGGCGCGTTCGTAGCAGATGACCTGCGCCGGCATCCCGGGCACCGCCGTGCTTTCTAATTTCGGCGTGCCATCGGTATTCACCAATTCCCGGCTGAGCGTTGTCAAAAAACCGGCCGTGGCCGGCCCGAATCCGACACAGACAATATCCACATCCATCGTTGGGCGTTCGGTGACTGCTGGAGTTGTCACGATAATTTTCCCTCACTGGTTTTGGGTTGTAACCGGTGCATGCGCTCCACAAAAAGAAAAAACACACCGGGGCCAAACGACAGCAACATCACAGTGATTCCGGTCGCAATCCCCCAAAACGTGCCGACCGGCGCGCAACAATCGTGGCGGTTACGCGAAATGACATGGCTGGGCACCGCCACGAGCAGTTCGAGGATGCTGCCGCGCAGCAACCAGCGCATCAGGCGCGGCGTCAGCATCTCGGTTGTCGTGTTCGTCAAGAACCGCTGGAACACCACCGCCCAGACCGTCCACGCTATGCCGAGATAGAGGAGTAAGGCCAACCACGGCCGGTCGCCTTGATCGCCCAAAAGATGGAACAACTTGTCGCCGTGATCGCCCCAAATCCCAGCCGTTAGTGCCGTGATCGCCGATACGCACACCAATGCAAACAAGAATGCCGCGGTCATGACCGGGACCATCAAGTTGCGCCGACTTCGTGGTCGCCGCTCGCCAAGTGCCACTGGCACCGCCAATAGCAGAACCTGCCCGGCGACCGAGACGACAATCCAAAGCCAGTAACCCCAGTGCCGCAACATCACCAGCGCACTGGATAACTCTTGCGACTTGTCGCCCCAACCATAACACGCTTGATGCAACGGAATGGTGACACTTCCTATCACCAACAAGTAGAGCCCTACCGTAATGACAGCCCAACGTTTCATCTGGCACGCACCCGGCAAGCGGCCCGGCGTCCTCGGAAGACTCCCCGTGTTAAACTTGAGGTCACAATTTGTGACCTCAAGTTTGCAACCTCTTGCCGCGTAAGATTACCTATGAAGTCGCTTGGAAGTTGGTCAGCCTTCAGACACATGGCTTGTTTCTGCGCTGTTTTGGTCATTACTTTTGCCGCCTTGCACGATAAACCGCCTTCTTTTCTCGAACGCGAAAATCCGGCTGTTTTCCTTCCAATCCCAAACTCCGGCGAACAGTTTGGCGGATGGTGCGGCACATTTCCATGCTGCGCTTGGCTTCTGTGGCGTCCGCATCATCGCCCGGATACCGGAACTCAGAGGCATAGCGTGCCAACGTCCGCAAGGGTTCGCGCAGCGACTCCCAGAGCGGCTCGACCGCCATTACCAGCCCCAAAAGTTCGAGCAGGTTGTGAGTCTTCGGGAAAGCGATCTCCGCCTCTTGGAGTCGGGCTTTCAAATATTTTTCGGCGCACTGCTGGCAGTGATAGCAGACGATGTTGGAAATCTGGAGTTGCGCCGCTGCGGCGAAGTCCTCTTCCGCCTTGCGCACCCATTCAGCGGTGAGGGGCTTCATACAGCACCTCCCCTTGGCTCACAATCTCTCGTATAAAAAAATCCCCCAGTGCGATCCGTTCCTGAACCCGCTCCGGCGTCCGCACCAGCAAATCCATCGGGAATGGCGCATCCACCGTTCGGGAGATCTCAATGGCCTTTTCTACGTTGCGCTTCCGATGCCGCATGATCACCAGCAAATCCACATCCGAGTCACGGGTCGGCTGGCCGTAGGCGTACGAGCCGAACAGAATGATCCGTTGCGGCTTGAACTGCCGTGCCACGGCAGTCGCATACGCTTTGATTTGCCGACGAGTGACCATAATCACATCGGATAGTCCAGCGCTTCGGGGATCATGACTTTGGTGAGCGCTTCCGCAGCGCGGTCTTTGGCCAACCGGGCGCCGGTCAGACAGCCATCCAAGCGGATGCGCATCTTGGTAAATTCTTCCAAGCCTTCAAGGCAAACGCACGGGCCGGCTTTCGTGGGATGCTCGGTCCCGGCCTCCGTGACATCGCTGTAGGCGCGGGCGCTGCTGGCCATGCCAGGAATAACGGCTTCAAATTTGTCGAGGTCATCGGACAGATAGCAGGCGGCACAGGCTTCGGCTGTCCATTCGGGATGACGGTTATAGGCGAACACCAGCTCGGCGCAAATCCGGCCGATCTCACCAGCGGCGCGGGCAGATTGGACGTGGCAGAGGTCGCTCATAAATTGGAGCGTGCCGGTCAACCCGGCGGCGACGGTTGGGTTTTCGGGGCCTTTGCGTTCGAGCTCGAGCACGTCGAGAATGAACTGCCGGGCGGCGAGCAGCCAGCATAGCGCATCGGCCAGCGGGAACGTCACCCCCTGCCGGTTGCTGCTGTACAATTTTGTGCCTTCGGCATCAGTGGCTTTTTGGAGATGTTCCAGAGACCAGAGCCACATCTGCATGGCGGTCGCGAGCGTGCAGGCGCCGGTGTTGGGATGCGTGGAACCAATGGCGCGCATGCCGGCAATCCAGGTCCGGAATTGCGCGAGGAACACGGAATTGGTCATGGTAATCGAGAGCTGCCGGCGCTGGACGGCTTCGGGGCCTTCGTACGTGGCTTCGAGTTGGGCGTCCATCCATTTGTGACCGATGAATCCTGGGCAATCTTCCGTGATGCCGTAGCCGCCCATCAAGCTGACTGCCTCGCGCATGACGTTTGCGCCGTGGCCGGTATTCCAGAGCTTGGCGGCGGGGCAGAACACATTCGCGAGCGAGTCCAGCAACACAAATTTCACGAGCGGATCCGCGGTTTGCTCCGCTGCTGCGGCGCCGGCATCTGCAATCAACCCCAGCGCCGTGGCTTCGAGTTTTTGCATTTCCTTGAATGCCGCGCGGCCCGCTAATTTGCGTTCCCGGAGAATGGCGTCCTTCTGGCGTTCGAGGGGATCGAGTTCGTCGAACAATCGCGCGGCATAGAAGCCGAGCGAGGAGGCGGCTTCGCCGGTGGCCCAAATATCGGCGAGCCGGTGGAGAGTGTCTTCCTTTGTTTGCAAGCCGAGGTCGAAACGCGGGCTGCCGGGCTGGGCGGTTTCGCTCCCCCGGAACCGGCTGCGTTGATAGCGAATGATTGGTTCCACAGCTGACAACAGTTTGGCGGCGGTCATCAACCCGACGGTCACACGGGTCCGGCGGAAGACGGCTTCGATAATTTGCCCGTGATCATAATTCGGAACGATCACGCCGTCCTTGATCGTGTAACCGCCGATGATCCGACTGGCCGGCACTTTCAGGCTCAGCACCGGGTCGCAAGTGGAGGAAAGTTGATGAACCAGTTTTTTTGTCGCGGTGCCACGATCCCAGAGGCCGGGGTCGTCTTCGTGGAGGATGACCATGCAACTTGATTTGATCCGCGGATCGGCGGTTTCGACGGCGGCGGTGACAAAATTCGCATAACCCATGTTCGTGATGAACCGGCCGCGTTTGTCCACCTGTAACAGCGGCTCCTGGCCATCCTTCCATTCGGCAACGCGGACCTTGCCATTGAGCAAGCCGGTCTCGACGCCGACATAGGGCAGGGGCTCGGTCAACGCAAACGCGCCGCGCCAGGTTTTCTCGCCGGGCCTGGGGCAGGCGTGGCTCATGTAGAAATCGCTCTGCTCCTTCGTGCCGCGTTCATGGATCGGGGCCAGGGCGAGATCGCCGGCCATCGCGCCAGTGGCGGCGCCGGCATCCACCCAGGCCAGCTCAAACACGATCAGCGCATGGACAAAATTCTTCGGGCCTTCGATGTACCCGCCCTGGGCCGGGTCCATAAACGCGCCGGTCAGGCCGGCTTCGTCGTAGGCTTTGAGTAATGTGTTTTTCTTGGGCGTCCAATCGTGCGAATTGCGTTCGCCTTCCGCCACGAGCCGCGCGACGGGGCCGCGGGCAACGCCGCGGGCAGATTGCACCAGCATTTGCAGGTCATACCGATCCATGAAGCGCCACATGATGGCGCGCACGTCATCGCCGGGCAGCGTGTTCAGCGTTGCGGTGGGTAGTACCGAGGTTGTGGTTAACATAGTTTTTTCTCCATCCCTGACCACTCCAGTTGAGTTGCGCTTATAACTGATTCTTTCCGTGCCGTCAATTCGCCGTGGCGTTCCCAAATCCTCGGCTAAGATTTATTTTCGGTGCGAACGGCGGGCTGGGGACAGCCCGCTACCGGGAAAATCCGAGGTAGGGAGCGGTGTCCCGCCTGCGTGGCCGTAGCCACTTCAGCGTGGCGAAGGCCCGACCGCGCCGTCTGGGCCGACCCGATCCACCGGGAGTTATCGATACACTGTAGTTCTGGCACAGAACGTGGGGGTCTTCGTTTT
>Ga0209083_1000833_pt1 | contig 40488 bp, 28 predicted proteins | sample AM7aDNAmetaG_FD_184132 | JGI IMG/M metagenome (GOLD analysis project Ga0209083, IMG submission 184132) | Freshwater microbial communities from Finland to study Microbial Dark Matter (Phase II) - AM7a DNA metaG (SPAdes) (version 3) | ecosystem: Environmental > Aquatic > Freshwater > Lake ... | reverse complement strand
ACAGCGCCAACCAGCCAATGTCCGCAGTCTGGAACGGAAGCGAAGCGACGGTTAACGGCAACACGCAGATTCCGCCCAACCAGTGGACGCATCTGGCCTCCACCTACGACGGGCAATACCAGTCCCTTTATGTCAATGGCGTTTTGGTAGAGACGCTGCCGCAAACCGGACCCATCGCCACCTCGACCGGTTCGCTGCGGATTGGCGGCAACTCGATATGGGGCGGGTATTTCCAGGGCTATATCGATGAGGTGCGGATTTACAATCGGGCGTTGAGCAACGCGCAAATCATCAGCGATTCCAAGACGGCGCTCAGTGTGTCGAACCCGCCCCAGCTTATCGTCGGCGACCCCAGCGTCGAACCCACGGTGGCATCCCTACCGGCGGGCGTGGCGCAGGCGTTCCAGGTCACACCGACCAAAAGCGGCAAATTCGCGACAGCCATCGCGGTCTACGTGGATGCGGGTTCGACCGCGACCGGGCTTAATGTGAACATCTATGGCGATGCCAACGGGTATCCATCGACTGGCTTCCCATGCGGCACGTTAACTACCCTGCAACCCGGCGCATGGAACTTGGTGCCCATTTACGTGCAGCCGCTGACGGTGGGCAAACCCTATTGGATAGGGATACTGGGCACGGGTGGGACGTTAAATCTGCGCGGACAACTTGGCACAGGCACGGGCTTGATGGAAACCAGTGCTTCAAGCACACAGACAGCCCTGCCGCGTATTTGGCCGACGGGGAGCAATTCCTCCACCTACGCGGCGGTGTCGGCCTATATTGCCGGTTATTGATGCTTTTTTGGATGCCATTTCCCGACGGATGGCAACCATCAACACTGTTAAAATAAGGAACCCCCTCCCCTTGGCAGAAGGCAGGGTGAGGGGAAAACCCCACTAAAATGACAAACTTGTCGCAACTTCGTTTCCCGAAATCCATGATGGATTTCCTTGAACCAGGAGAATTACCATGAATTCACATTACCGCATGACAATCCACGATGCCACCACCGGCATCGCCCGTGTAAAAACGCTTTTTAAGGCGGCACAGATTGTTTTTCCAATTCTGTGCGTCCTATGTCCGTCGCTGGCATTGGCCACTGGCGCTTTCACGCTCAGTGCCTATGGCCCCAACAATGTGGTGGTTGGCAACGACCTATATATTCAAGAAACCCCTCAAGTGACAGTAGATACCGCTACCTATGTCTTTTATTATGTTGATGGCTTGCCTGCCGGGGCGACGGCTTCCTGGCCTAATATTTTGTCTTACTGTTGCACCACTCCGCCCACCAACCTCAACAGGGCTTACCGTCTATCGATGCCGGAATTGCTTAAAATCAATGTGCCATCGACCGTGACCCCAGGCACTTACAATCTCACACTCCGAATTCAAAGCGGCGGCATCACCCAAACTTTACCCTATACAATGACCGTCAACCCAGTGCCAGGGCCCCTACCGCAACAGGTCATCAGTTCAATCCCTCCTATTCCCTCTTTGTCCACTTGGCAGAGCAATATGACGACCTATGGGCAACAACTTTGCAACAGTGCCACCATCACTAGCTTGGGTACCTGGGATGGTAATTTGTGGTTCTATGACGGCATCAGGGTTTACTATCAAATTGCCGACTATACCGGAGACCCCACTTGGAATGCCTGCGCCGGGTACGTTGAAAGTGTCTACAAGCCTTGGGTCTTATACTTGGGTGGTTATGTGCAGGCGTATTTTGTCTTCCCCCATGGTTTGTACCAAGCTTACAGCCGTAATAACAATGATGTGGATGCCAAAACAGCCGCGATAGACCTTGCGACCAATTCTCCTTATGCCACGAAAGGCGGTGGCGTCAGTTTTGGTGTCTCTGGTTTGCAACGGGAAACTTCTTTTCTGATCAGTGCCTACCGCATCGCTGGCCTGCTCGGCAGTCCCCAACCCACACTGTATGCCCAGTCTGTCAATTTCGTATTGGGCATGATCGATCAAATGTTTGTCTCCAACACAGACCCCTATTTAAAACCTTTCATGGTGGGTTTGATGATGGAAGCGTTGATCCAGTATTACCAAGACCCGAATGCGCCAGTCCTCAACGATCCGCGAGTTCCGCCGGCGATCAAGGCTGCTGCGGACGGGCTATGGGCGCGGGCGTGGATGCCAGCCAGCAATGCCTTTTACTACCAAAGCACTGACAGCCCGTTAGTGGCATCGCCCGATCTAAACCTGCTGATCGCCCCGGCCTATGCATGGCTTTATAAACTTACTGGCAATCCGGTCTATCAGCAAGAGGGCGATTTGATTTTCCAAGGCGGTGTATCAGGCGCATGGTTGACAGGGGGGAAACAATTCAGCCAGAGTTACCGCTGGAGCTTCGACTATGTAAACTGGCGGTCGCATCCGGACATCACCCCACCTGCAGCACCGACATCGTTGAAAATCATACAATAGCGACAAAGGATGACCTGATTAGGAAGATATTTCAGCTATTCCGTCATTCCCGGCGGTCCATGCCGGAATGACGTGTCCCCAACACTTGTGTATAACGGCGAGAGCTCCGGTTTGGGAACCCTTATCTTGAAAGCTTCTGCTTGGTCGTTCTTCGGGAAGCCGGAGCTTCAAAAACCCCATTCCCAAGCAGGAGCTTCACTGCCATTAAGTTAAGGAATAACCCGTCGTTCTGGCAGGGAATGCCGGAACCCAGAGGCCATGGAGGGCGGGCCAGATTCACCTCCCTGTGTTCTGGATACCGGCAATCCATGCCGGTATGACGGCTTAACTTAATGGCAGTGAAGCAGGAGCTTGGGAACGAGCAACAAGGAAGTTATTTTCGGCCATATCCTTACTCCCATTTCACTCGAAAAATATCTATTTTCTGTAGGTCGGGTTAGGCGCTTGCGCCGTAACCCGACAGGCAACGTAGCCGTGGCGTTTTTGTCGGGTTACGCTACGCTAACCCGACCTACATTTTTATCTAATATTTGAGTGAAATGGGAGTAATGTTGGTGACCTTAACAGCCGGGTCTTGCGTAACATCAGTTAAGCTAAGAAAAAAACTCGTCTGGAAAACCGACCCATTGGAGGGCTATTGTTTTCGAATCAGGGAAGTATAAGAATTGCTGGCTTTCTTGGCATAATATTACTCCCTAATCACTACAAAATTGGATAAAGTGTAGGATGGGCAAAGGCCCCTTGGGCCGTGCCCATCTTTTGGTCGGCGCGGCTTGATGGGCACGGCCTGACGGCCTTTGCCCATCCTACCAAATTAACCATTTTTCGAGTGAAATGGGAGTAGTTAAAATAAAATCATTGTATACTTAGACAATGGCCTTGAATAATTGGCGCTTCTTATTTTGTACAGCCCATCATATAGCTTCGGTGTCAATTTGCAACAAAAACCCTACATTAAGGACTTTCCCCTCATGGCTCGTGAGCCGTCTCCCGTGGTGCAGACAACTGATCAACCAAAACCGCCATCTACCAGGGGGTCTAATATCTCCTTCTGGCTAATGTCCCCTCTTGTAATCGTCATCGTGGCCTTCTTGCTTCGACTGGTGGAACTCTTCGTGTTTGAGGGCAGCGTACTCGATGGCACCGGTCGGGTTATGGATGCGAGAGATTGGCTGCTCCACGACAAGCCTATTTTCGGTCACACACTATGGCCTGACGGGAACTACCTGCTTCCCGCCTTGGCGTTGCTTATATGGGATGACATGTATTGGAGTGTTCGCATTCTATACGCGTTTGTCGGGGTTACCAACGTTTGGCTCGTTTATCTATTGGGTAAAGCTGTATATGACCGCAAAGCCGGAGCTGTAGCGGGCTGGATCGTAGCCTTTTTACCCTATCATATTCTTGTATCATCCGAATCGGCGATGAGTGAAGGGCCCTATGTGTCTTTCATCCTGCTTGCCCTGCTTGCAATTGTCAAGTATTCCGCAAAGCCCAACCCTTGGCTGGCAGCCGCTGCCGGGGTGTCGCTCACGCTCGCGACCCTATTCCGCATTGATGGTGTGGTGTGGGGCATACCGCTTGCGATCTCAATCGCACTCGTTGCATTGAATCGTCGCACGGCACCAAGCCATGGACTTCGCGATCTACTGATCTTTGGCGTATGTGGGTTACTCTACCCCTCCGCTCTATTCGTGAAATGGGCAATGCTGTATCCCGATCCTTTTTACATCTTTGCACAGGGCAAAAACAACACCCTACAATTCTTTGTGAATGGCAAGCATCCCCGCTGGTCAAATTGGATCTATCAATCCTATGTGGTGGCCTTCTGGCCGTTCAGCACTTTCGTACTGCTTACCCCGCTTGTCGCAGCACTTGGCTGGGTGGGCGTTTTCACAGCAGTCCGTGAACGCCGGCAAAGCACGACACCGCTAGTAATAGGTCTGTTGACAATCTGCGTCTGGCTGTCCTACGCTGCGTTCAGTCACAGCATACTTGCCCAATGGCGGTACGCTTTAGTGTTGATAGTCTTGCTAACGGTATTTTGCCTGCCGGGTGCGCAAGCGATTGCCCACTTGTTTCGTACTCTTACGTTGCGGCGCATTACGTTTGCCGTCGCCATCGTTGCCTTAATTTGGCAGGGGTTTATCACCTACGTCGCCTTTGTCGATTGTGGTACACTGACGCGTCAAATTGGCATGCTCTCGCTCATACGCCCCAACCAATTCGAACAGCAGGCATTGCTCGCTTGGATCAGATCAATGCCAACTTCATCTAGCGGTGATTCCGTCCTTTTTACGGCGCACGCCTCAGGGAGTCCGTATTTCACACTGCATCGCACGGAGTTGGAACAGACGGGGCGCATCGTAGTGCAATCTAGTTACCTCCCTAACAGTGTGCTTATGCATACCTCTCTCTCACTAATCAGCGAGCTTGAGCAGAAGATGTCAAACGCAAACGTACGCTTCGTAGTAACTAGCACAAGCCAGCACGAATTGGGGCTGCGCGATGGCTTGACTCGGGAAGTTGTCGAACCGATGCAGGCATCAGACGGAAAATATATGTGGCACGGCATAAAATTTCGCCTTGTACAGCGGTTCGGAAGCACCCTACTCTGGGAAGTTGTTCGTCCATAAACAGGATTACGGAGTGCATGATAGCTTTGCAATATTTGAAAACTACTCTCAATCGTTTGCCTGATTAGGAAGATGATGTTTCAGCTAAACCCAAAACGTCGTCGTTCCGGCATGGATTGCCGGAACCTAGGCTCCATGGACGGCGCGGGCTTTGAAGCATCCCTGCAATCTGGATTCCGGCGGTCCATGCCGGAATGACGGAATGCCTGAAACATCTTCCTAATCAGGAAACCAATTGCCAACGAACACACGGATACTAGCGTAGTCAACCACTTCATGCCTGATTTTCAGCTGAGTTTGCGGCCTGACGCAATAGCGACTCCAAGGCATTGGCAGTGCTGCCCCACGAGAATAATTCCGCACGCCGCCGAATCAACCCACGGTCCCATTGTCGGGAAAGGCATGATCGGATTCCTGCTGCGATGCTGTCAACTTCACGATCAACAAGGATGCCATAGCAAGAATCCGAGATCAGCTCCGGTGTTCCCCATACTCTTGTGGCAATTGCAGGAATGCCGGACGCAAAGGCTTCCAGCACAACATTTGGGCGGCCTTCCTTGCTACTTGCCAACACCAAAGCATCCGCCGCAGCAAGCCAAATGGCGACATCTTTTGCCGGTCTGGCACCAAGCTGGATAACCCTATCCTCCATGCTTGTTTCATTGATCGCTGCATTGATGAGCTTTGATGCATCACCTTCCTCACTAGGTCCGCCAATTATGGTCAGTTGCGGCTTACCGACTCCGCCATCCTCTTCAAGCTTGGCAAGGGCACGGACAACCAAGTGATGGCCTTTTCGTTCCACTAAATGGCCGACAGACACTAATAGCTTTTGATCGGGTGCAATTCCCAACAAGACTCTCGCGCTTTCACGGGACGTTTCACCAAAAACCGTAAGATCGACCCCGTTGGGTACCGTCACGACCCGCTTGGGGTCGGCACCGGTTTCCACCGCCGCCTGGCCAAGGGCATCTGCGACCGGAATTACAAAAGCCGCATTCCTCAATACCGTGGCAATATGTGCGCCCAAGCCTGGACGATGGGGCAAGTCATTGATGTCGTGGCCTCGCAAAGTGACCACGTAGGGGATGCCCAGGCGTTTGCTGAGTAGATAAGCAGCAAAACCATCAGGGTAGGCGAGTTCAGCCAAAATGACCTGAGGCGCATGATCGCCACCACTGCCTCGCAAAAACCGATGAATACTTCGGGCGAAGAAGTAAGCATCCAATGTTTTGAGATACCGTGGCACTGACAGGAATCGAGCATACGAAACTTCAGCATTTCCGGTCTTGCCTTGGTCGGGTGTCATGCGCCGTTCACGATAGCGAGGGTGATATTCGACTACCGGAAACCGGCCAATGCCCACAACGACTTGTACCTTGCATAACTCGGCTAAAGCCTTTATACGCCGCTCCACGAAAAGCCCCAAATGAGGCTGGCTTTCACTTGGAAAAAGCGTGGTGATGTCTAAAACACGCAGGGGTTGTTCAGGTATCAGTGTTGGAGAGTCCATTCAGGCTAGGAACCCAACGGTTCGTGGATAAGGTACTCAACATCCGATCCTTCCCCAATTCGGTAGGCAACGTGAAACTTTCCGTCAACCGAAAGGGCAAATATCGTCCCATGGGTGGAATTGTCGCTTTCCATAGTCCTGCTTAACACCAAGAAACCATTCGGTTTGACATATGAAGACAGATGATTAAACATCCGCTGAAGAACCGTACGGCTAAAATAGTTGTCATTGAGAATATTCGCTGCCCGTACCACATCAAACTGGGCATGCCATTCAGGCTTATCCTCATTGAGATCGTACTCCGTAATCGTGATGCCCGGTCTATTAAGCAAGCGAGGAGAAACCAGTGTGATCTCTTTCGAATCGATGCATCGCAGGACACCGATTCTTATTAAGGTTTCCAAAAACTTAATAAACCCATGCAGGGCGGCGCGAAAAAGTGACGAAAACGGTTCGTGTGGCCGACCCTTCACTAGAGGGGGACGGGCAAGTTGTAGTATGTGGCCTTTTGAGTCGCAAAGTATCTCAAGGCCACCTGCAAGGCGACTCAAAACGGCATGGATGGTCAAGTCGGACGCTGTCAAATGCGGATTGAAACCCTGTTTAGTCAATGCTTCCAGCAATTCCAAACTAGTTACACCCGATGATATCGCGACATCCAAAACATTCAAATCTTTGGGCATGCCTTTAAGGCATTGGCATAGCGCGTTGTCTACCTCACGCAGTCTATGTGTTGCCGTTGTTTTATAAGTGCCATTCGGAAGGCGTATCATCCGGAAAAAACGCTCCTCAAATATTGCATTGTCCTCTTCAGAACGCGCCTCGTCTGGAAAATAAATTTCCCTGGCCCTAGGGAATTTAATGCTTGATTTTGTATTGATACTCATTAGGTGATCGTCAATTTTTCTTCAAATAATTATTTGTTGTTTTTAAAGTGCCGCGGTAACCGTTCACTTCCCCCCTTGCTTTTTCCTGTGAGCGCGTACATCTTGTCCGCCATTTTAGCGGGCGGGACGCCCGTGCTCCCAGGGGGGAGGTGAACGCTTACAAAGTGCCGTACATCTCTTCATATTTAGCAACCATGCGGCGAATGTCGAAGATATCTTCAATTCGTTTACGTGCCTTGAATCCCATTTGTTTGCTACGTTCTGTATCGTGAAACAGATTGAGCATGGCTTGAGCCAATTCCGCCGGTAAACCAGGCGACACTAACAAACCTGTCTCACCCTCCACCACGACTTCAGGGGTTCCGCCGACCCGTGTAGCCACAACGGGTAGCCCGCAAGCCATTGCTTCAAGAAGCGTAAGGGAAACGCCCTCCGTCAAGGAAGGTAGGATGAAAAGGCTTGCCCTCTCCAGCACTACCCGGACATCGCTGATTTGACCAAGAAACCGAACCTGATCGTCAAGCCCGAGTTCACTGGCCATTGCCTGAAGCTCAGCCATGCAAATCCCGTCCCCGGCGATTTCAAGCTTGAACGACGGGCATGTCTCGCGGATGATTGCCATTGCCCGGAGCAGGGAGCCTATGTCTTTTTCCGGGCTGAGCCGTGCCACTGTCACCCCGCATCCCCCTAGTTTAGGCCCGATAATACCGAATCGCGTGGTATCGATGCCATTCAAGATAATCTGTATCTTGCGGATATTGATTCCGATTTCCACCATCTGCCGGACGGTGCCGTCGCTCACGCACACCATCGTGTCGGCAAACCAAAACGCCATTTTGAACAAACGCGCAGCGCGGGAAAGAGGAGCCAGTATATTTCCATGGCAAGTATGGACGACGTGGGCAACCCTAGCCAGTCGGGCTGCCGGCGCGCCATGGATAAGGGTTTTAGGGTCATGCGTATGCAAAATATCCGTTTTCCATGATCTGAGCAATGTCGCAAGCCGCCACACAGCACCGGGCCGCAAGCCTTCCGGTTGATCCATCGTGATGACCGGCCAGCCTAAAGCCTCAATGTCATCCGCCAATGCGCCCCGTCCGCTGAATGATACGAATTTCAACTCAAACCGATCCCGGTCAGCGTTACGGGCAAACTCTACCAGCAACTTTTCCAGTCCACCGATCCCCAGCCCGTGCGTTAGATGGACGATCCTAATAGGGTGTTGCGAATTGGATTTGCGCATTAGCAATTTTATGCCACTACAATTCAAAGCTTGAAATAGGTTCACCAAAACCACATTTCTTTATGACGGATTGCATGGATAAATTTTGTTCTGACGTATCGATATAAACAAAGTCTGTATCTGTGTCGTTTTTCATGAAAACTAGCGCAGCCTTCAACAGTGAAGTGGCAAACCCCTGCTTGCGATAGTTTTCATCTGTCCAGACAGGTCCAATAACGACTGAGTTTGGTTCTATCGGGTAATATTTGCAGAAACCAAGATTCAACCAGCAAAATGAAACAATTTTATCTTCATGTAATACGGTAACAAGAATCCTTTTCTTAGAGAGTATTTTTATTAAATTCTTGATAGTTAGAATTAATCCATATGAGAAAAATATCTTATCAATCATTTTTATACTTGAACTAAAGCTATTGACAACAATGCAATTTGCACTTGTTTCCTCAAAATCCTTAACTTCTTTTATTTTAGCACGATAGATATATTCCATTCTAAATCCCCCTTATAAAATCCATTTTACCCGATAGGGCATAAAATTAAATTTACGCTTAAACCTTCGCATATTTTCCATTGCGCCAAAATAGGTTCCATAGCCGAACCATATTGATGCAGGATAATGATCATAAAGCCATTTTCCTATTTCAATAATCATCATAGGAACAATCCCCTCTTCAAGATAATCAGCATGTCCATAAATATCAGTTATCATGGCTAGTTCCCCGGCAATTAAGCAACTTGAGTAAGCCACCAACTTGCCTTCAGGGCTAAAAACTCCGAAATACGGATAATCATGATAATAAGACTTGGATTTTGGATCGCTATGAGGTGTGGGTCGGTTATTTAGCATTTCATCTGGCATGTTGCCCTGCCTGACAGGGGCAGAACGCAAAATATCCCAGACAGCATCAAGATGTTCATTATAGTCAATAGGTGCGAAGGTAAAACCTTGTTTTACTGATTTTTTGAAGTTTCGCCTTGCAGAAGCCTCAATCGTCATGAAATATTGATCTTTTGATAGCGGCATCCTGCATAACGCCACCCCCATGGACATTTGCTGAATAAAAAAATACTTTTTATGGCGTGAAGTGCAGTCAGTATGATAATTCTTGACCATATCCTGAAAAAATTTATTATTTTCCATACTGCGAGAATACATCAGATTCACACTGACTTTTTCCATGGATAACATTTGCTTCAGCGAATCTAACATGAGGCTTCCAATAGTAAAATGTAAAAAGTTTATCCGGGCTTTATTACCCGATTTTATTTCAGAGGTTTGGTTATAACGTAATCGTTCATTCCCCCCTGGGAGCGTGGGCGTCTCGTCCGCTGAAATGGCGTCCAAGATGGCCGTGCTCCCAGCAAAAGGCAGGTGAGAGTGACCTCTTACGTTATAACGAATTGCATCCTGTTTTCTTCACTCCTTGAATAAAGGCAGTACTTGTTGTTAAATCATCAGCAGAAATTGACCTGAACCTTGGTGCAAGTTCATTTCTAGCAAAACTAGATTCTGATTTTATTTGTATATCACACAATATTTTAAAATCTTCTTTTATCAATAACTCAATATGAGTTGAATGCGGTTCTCTATTAATCAAGTAAGCCTGTTTCCCCCTTATTATTTTCCACATAAAATCTGAATATGCCCAGTGACCATTCCACTCATCAGCTGTTCCATGGCTCCTGAAATCAATCGTATGTGACATGTAACCATCCGATTTTAACCAAGAGTGCATAGCCCTGTATGTATTTCTCAAATCATCAACATGTTCAAGCACCGCTTGTGAATAAATCATGTCCACAGATTCTTTTTCAAGCGTACTGATGTCATTCCATGGAACTTTGTATTGAATTAACGAGTCTTTCTGTCTAGGATTGCTAATTGAATCGCGAATTCTTTCTATGCGTGATTGTTCTAACGCATGTTGCAATCGATTGTCATCAAATATATCAACGGGAAAATCATGATTTTCCAAGTGAGGCGTAATTTCAGGGAACTCATCTTTACCGGGGATAGGTGTTCTGTTTTTAAAAAGCGTTACCAGTTCGTCAAATATTTTTACGTTTCTATCTGTATTTGCGTGTTCAACAACGTCCAAGGCATAATATTTATCGCACCCAGAAATCAAGGCAGCCAAGCCAATGCCTAAAGAATCGCCTGGGCCTAATTCAGCCACTATCTTTGGATAGATGTTAAGGCCATTATTCTGTGCCATCACCATATGGCGTAACCAAATAGAATAACAATATCTAGCAGAGTCTGTCCCCCCCGTTTCCCATGTACCCCTTATATAGGCGCGAAGTTGGTCTATTCCCGGTACAAACGAAGCTATTCCAGAAATTATCTTTCTCAGTTTCATTTTTTTTCCAATTAGCTCACAAGGCCTCGCCTGACAAACAGACCGTTTAACTCTAATACACGCCCATCTATGGTTCTATTCTCAAGGGAAAGATCCACCATATCGAAGCCCGCATCCCGATATTCGCGGATCGCCTCGTGAAAAGGCGGCGACTGTTCGTAAATGGGTATCACCGATATCTCGGCAATGATGCCGATCAATTGCTCTAAACAGCCACTTGCTCCGCGCAGCACTTGAAGATCATAGCCTTGAGTATCCGTTTTTAGGAATATGTGCGGATCGGGAATTCCATCAAGTATTTCGGGCAACATGCCATCAAGACGGCGCACCGGGACATGTACTTCGCTGCACATGTTAGAGGGCTTGACCGAGGTAAGGAAGGAACTAAGCACCGAATTGCTTGCAAGATGGAAGGTCAATTCCGTATCCGCGTCACCGAGTCCGAGAGGGTAACTCCGCCAAGCAGGGTCATGACCATGGCGTTCAACGAGGCGCGAGTATACACGCGGGTCAGGCTCAAAGGACACGATTCGACCGGTAAAGCCGAGTCGCCGAAGTTTGGCAGCAAATTGTCCCTCGTTAGCACCCACATCAAGAACGACGTTGATTCCATGTTTTTCTAAAAAGCGACGCAGACTAGTCAACTCAAGCCATTTAGATGCAAGAGCACCAGGAAAGTCGCCATGGACCCACCCAGTACAGCGATAAAGGGCCGTGGTCAGCAGAGAACGTAAATTCATTTCATACTCCATCCATATACAGCGTTTTCAATATCTAATGGCTTAGGTAATATCCAATAAAGAACATCCCATTCAAAGGCCAAGCTGGTGCTTGGCGTTCCTTCTGAGAGTGCCAAGCACCAGCTTGGCGAGGTGATTGTTCGTAATTTTGTGGATAATTTATTTCAGTTTTTGTGGTTTTATTATTGGAATTCACCTTATCACGCCACCCTGTCTTTGTAGTACCAATTCATTGCCGCATCGCGAATACGGTCATGGAGTTCGGGTTCGCCACCCAACGACTCAGCATAACGACGGCCCGTTTCAGCGTACTTGGCACTCAATTCGGGATCATTCCAGAGCAGTTTAACGGCATTTCCAAGTGCATGATGATCGCCTGGCGGTACTATCAATGCCTGTCCTTCTGTCAACAGGTCGGAAACACCTGGACCCTCGGTCAATACGACGGGCTTGCCAAGCAGCATTGCATTAAGGTAAATGCTGATGCCCGAGGCATTGATATTTTCTGGCTTCATCGGTATTGCAACTATTTTAGCACCTTCCAAAATATTTATCATGGCTTCTTGGGTGCGATTATCCTGTAATACCTGAACATTTTTAGGAATCGGTATGGTTATACCCTCCCGCTTCAGAAGGGTGACCGCCCATTCTGTGATTGCCCCAGGTATTTCCAATTCAGTCATTGCCATTAAATAATTGGCGAAATCTCGCATTGATTCACCAAAACAAAGGACATATTCTCCCAGTGTATTTTTGGGAGTGTATCTGTAACGAAGATTTGGCTTGAATGGCACATATTCGCTTCGCTCAGGACCAATACCCCAAAATCGCTGATACCCCTCAATATCCCGAAAGTAATGGATAAAGTGATCAACTCTGTTTAAGACAGCACGAAGCATGAATGCTTTTACAGAATTTCTCGGCTTGCGAAGAACCAAATCCACGGCCACCGTAGGTTTCTTGGAATCCGGAATGACTAGGCCAAAGAGTGCAATCTTGGTTAAGGCATTAACGCTGCCGTTGACGACCAATAAGTCGGCTGAACGGATTTCGGCAAGCGTAAAATCATTTGAGCGTAGGGTTTCCCATGATTCCCCCTTCCATTCCCACCGATTGGGCAAGGGAAGATTGCTCAGTAATCGCAAGTTGCGTCCTCGGTTACTCATATGATTGGCCCAATTTGGTATGGCTTGACAAAGATGCTAACGATAATGATTCATGCACCGGTGTCACTAAATTCAATTGTTAGATTCTACCAATTTACATGGTGTCTGGCAATCAAGGGATGTGCTTACGGGTGCGATTAATAGTGATGCATACGGAACCCGGGCGGTATGTGAAATTACGCCGGGAGTGCAAGGCTTGCCTTGCCTGTAGATGCCCTAGCAATGCAAGCCTTGCACTCCAGTACTGCTCAAATGAAAATTCGAGTGAAAATGTACATCACTAATGCGAAGCTTAGATTGGCAAGCCCTATGCGCTTCATCAGGGTGGAACCCACTCGAATATCCCTAAAAATGTTCGATGCCTTACTTAGCTGCATGTAGGCAGTCAACAGCCCAAGAATCATGTAGGTTGATATGTAGTAAGTTTGGCTGAGCGAGATCAGCAAAAATGAGATGCCCGCTGTGAGGGCCATCATGAAGGGCTGCATCTGCTGAAGATTTTGATCTGCAATCTCGGTACGGGCATTGCCTAAACGATACATTGTCCACAGGGTTAAAAAAAAAGCACCGTTGAAAAAAGTCGAGCCAAATAACCCGGTTTCGACTAAGGCTGTCACATAAGCGTTATGTGCAGCATGGTGGCTTTCTGTGAAGAGCTGATATTTGCTTATGCCGATGCCGAAGATCGGCGAGCCTTTAAAATATTGAAGCCCATCTCTCCAAAGCCCGAAGCGTGTTTGGGCTGTACCCTCTTGCGTCGAAATATTGGTCAAACGCCCGCCCAAAAGAGGCAAAACGAGGGGTATTGCGACGACCAAAAGTTTAGCCCCCGTTTTCCACCCGTAACGAGCCAGTAACAGCGTTCCACCCGCAACCGCCAAGCCCATAAAGCCGCTACGGGATTGCGTTTGTTGCAGGGCGTAGCAGTATACCAGCGATGAGGCCACGAATAACACCCGTGGCAGCCAAAAAAAATGACCGGCTATCCCGTAAAGACTTAGAACAAAGCCCGTGATAATCACTGTGCATATGTCATTTGGATCGGTGAAAATGCCGCTACCCGTCATCCGCGATACCAACAATTTTTCACCCGTCGCACTGACATAAGAATCGGACATGGCTTCCGTAGCAATATGTAACGTAATAAGTCCATTATATTGGAGCAATATTAATATAATATAGCAAAGGGAAAAAAACCATATCCAAAAAAGCAACTGCTTTAGACGTTCAGGTGTGTTGACCAAGCTAATCAACAAAACATAGTAAATAATATTCTTCGTAAATGCCCAACCGTCAGTTAGAATTCCGTCAATATCGAAGTGGGCCAATTCTGAGAGAAAAACGCCCAGCAGAAACATCAAGACAAAATACATGATGGGTTGGGACTGCATATTCCGTGACGACAACTGAACCAACACCGCTTGGAACGACAATAGTAAGCACGGCACAATGAGATAGAGATAAATCTCAAGTCCGCGCAACGCATCAAAGAGTTCTGCCGGACGGATAAATATCGTCGCGGTCAACAGGATTAAAAAAAAGAAACCCACTTTTACAGCGTTTTCAGAACGTCGGCAAGCTGTCGGCTGAGGTTTTCCCTAGTGAATTGTAAGCGTCCCTGACTGGGTTCAATAGTCGAATGACCATTCTCTATCACATCGACAAGTTCTCTCAATCCCTGCTGGATGGATTGAGGATCGCTTGGGTTTACGATCCGATAAACAGAACCTGCTTGTCGAAGCACCCAGGCAGTGTCACTGTCGGATTCCGCCATGGCCAAAATCGTCCGACCCGCGCCGATATATTCATAGAGCTTGGCCGGAACCCCAATCCGCCGTCCGGGGGTATCGAAGAGCAGTAGAATATCGGAACGGAACATCTCAGCAAGGGAACGGTCTTGGGGTACTTCGCCGTGTATCGATAAGGTTCCCCCAAAACCTTGGCGGCGTATTTCCTCCCCAAGGTCGAAATGCCGGAAATCCCGACCAGCCTGTCCAGATGTGCCGAAAAAATCAACACGGATCGGCTGCTGCCCGGCAGTCCGTTCAGCCAGCACTACCCGTAACGCGTCAAAAAATGACCGTGGGTCGCGCCCTGCATAGAGTTGGCCGCAATGGATCAAGCGGATAGCCGAATCGACGGCATCCGGCTTGGCAAGATTCTCGAAGGATTCTGGATCGTAGCCATTAGTGATGACGACGGTCTTGCTTGCGTGTTCGGGATACGCTACGGCGAACGACTCGCCAGACCGTGGAGCGTTCACGATGATCGCATCAGCATGGCGGACCACCATCTGTTCAAGGGCACTTTCCCGCCAGGAGGCTAAGGCTTTGGAATTAAAGACAGGATCAAGGACGCGAGTGGTCCAGACCCATGGGTCGCGGAAGTCAGCCACCCAAGGGATGCCATGCCAACGCTTTAAGCCTAACCCCAGTAGGTGAATATGTTGTGGTGGGCCAGAGGTTAAAATGGCATCTGGCCGGCGTTGGCGGATCGCCCGCTGGCAAGCCATCCAAGCCTTCGGAAGCCAACTGTCAGCTCCTATGACACGGCGGACAAGCCGAGAGTTGGTGTATGGCACGGTGTGCAGAATGGTTTCCACCGGCACTTGTTCAAGGCGGGCATGATCAACGGGTTCCCATGGCATGGTTGGCGGGGCTACGACATCGACCTGCCAGCCGAATTTCGGCAAATGCCGACTAAACCCCAACAGGCGAAGCCCACCGACTGCCGCAGAAGGCGGGAAGTTGTAGGTTATAATCAATAGATTTTTAAATGTCATGCATCCTCCTTAGGAGTATTCCAAAAATGAACATACCAGCCCCCCCTTTGCGAAAGGGGGATTGGCTTCTTTCCCCCATTACAGTTTGGGCTTTCAATCCCCCCTGCCCCCCTTTTGCAAAGAGGGGGGGTAAACATTCTTGAAAATCGCCTTATTTCATTTTTCATTGCTTGCATGGCGAGTCAGCGCAAAGGTGTTGCGTCGTGGTGAGGAACTTCTCTGCAATTCGTCTAGGGTCAAAGTTCGCCCGTACCAGTTCAAAAGCGCACAACCCAAATTCCCGTGCCTGTGCCGGTTGGATATTGACCAGTGCATTAATCCACTCGTCTTCGGTTTCTGCTTGGAAGTAGTGCATACTAGGCTCTACCCCAATTCCCTCGACCCCAATCGCAGTACTGACGCACGGGCGGTAATTCAGGCTGGATTCGATCACTTTGACGCGGGTCCCGCTTGCAAAAAAGATCGGGACGATGGATGCCAAAGATTCTGCATAATAAGATTCGACGCTTTCGACACGGCCTAGGAAGCGTAGACCGGGCAACTGCAAATAAGCGTTGAGCCATGCACCATCCCCCGATCCGATGACCGTCAACTCCAAGTCTGGCGCTTTTTGTATCGCCACGGGCCAGACTTTTTCCAACAGCCAGCGCAGCCCATCACGGTTGGGGGGCCAGTCCAGTCGCCCCACGAACAAAAGCCGACGTGGGCTTCCATGGATAAATTCAGCCGGATGGGCTTCGGGTGGCGTAGCGATGCCGATAGGCAGGGAAACAATCTCAGGCCCCTTCACCATTTCCTTGAAAACGGCCTCATCCACTGAGGATACGGGGAAGACAACCTGACTGCTTGCGCATATTTTTTTCTCAAAGGTAGCCATCAAGACGGATTGGTAAGACAGAAATGTGGCTATCAGGGGATTTCTGGCTTCTTTCGCAGCACGTATCCAGATATCACGCTCAACATTGTGCGCCCGGTAAATCGATTTTCGACCAGAGCTTCCCGCATGGATGGTCCATCCCGCTGAATGCAGCCCGTCATAGACGACAATGGCATCGGGATGGGATTCGACTAAGGCTTTCACACCATGCGAAACGGCTTTTGACGCATAAGGTGCGATCGTCACCGGGATGTTAGTATGCAGAACAAAGTTCCTCAAATGCTGCCATTTACTACTCTTTTCGCGGTAAACCGCCTGCACGGAACGGACTCCAAGCTCACTGATGGCTTGCGTTAAATCGGGAGATTCGGTTTGCGGGATGATGGAACACAGGTGAATCTCGGCACCCATCAAAGCCAAGTGTTTTAAAAGCTGGCTTGTTGCTTGCCTTGCCCCGTCTTCGACGGGGAAAGGCCATTTTGGTGTAATCCAAACAAACTTCATCGAGATAAACCCTATTTAATGTCGATAATTCACTAACCGATAAAGTATCACGGAGAATTCTTCGACAAATGACATGAAATACTTTTACTGTAAATTCGGTTTTTGACTGTGTTCAAGGATGATTATGCATATAATGTTATTAAACATATCCGATAAACGAACTGAATGAACTCCACTATCGGCGATTCTTTGCGAGTCCGTGGCGAAATGCCAACAGCCGCTCACGATGGAAAATCCAAACGGCTAGGCCATAGGCAACACCACCGCAGACTACTTGGACGATCAGGCGAACCAGATGTCCAAAGTGACCATCCAACAGCCATTGTAGCATTAGTGCAATTTTCGGGAGGTAAGGCGATTCCCACGGACAGGCTTGGATGATATGCTGCACTGTTGGCAAAAAGTGACCGTCCAACAGTGACTTTGATGCCAACACAACCAGACACATGAAAAAGGTTCCATTAATGGCCGGCAAAAGTGCACGAAAAAAATCGGTGTGGGCCAGCCCAATTTTACGCTGGACTTTCCAGTATAGGGGGATCGCATTCACCGGGTAGGCAACAACCCAAGCAGCGGCAATCCCTTCAATTCCCCAACGGCTTCCAAAATAAAACGCCGCCGGCAGCACGATCATCGATAGAAATCCATTCCACATGACAAAACCTGCTTCTCCGACAGCCATCAACACTTGTGGAAAGAGCGGCATTATCGACCGTACAGAAGCGTACAGGGCCAGTAACTGCAAGGCCGGAATCGAAGCCTCCCATTTTTCCCCCAGCAATGTGATGACTGCGTCTCTAGCCACTAGCGACAGGCCCAACATGGTAGGGAATATCACCAAGGCAATCGCCTCGATGGGCCTTAGCAAATAACGCCGTAGGGCCCCGGGGTCATCTTTGACCGCTGAATAAAATGCAGGAGTCACACTCCCTACAAGCGTGGTGATTTTCTCCAGTGGCGTGTTCGCTAGCGTCCATGCAAGAGTGTAACTGCCTAATGCTATTTGTCCCAGCAGTCGTCCAGCGATGGCAAAATCGGCATTGGAGTAAGCATAGAACGAAAGACGGGCCATAAGCACTTGACCACTGAACTTAAGTGCGTGTGTCAAGGAGGATAAACGGGGGATTGCCAGCCGATGCCGCCGCACCCAGACTATTAGCCCTGCGCCTAGGGCGGAACTTATAAGGGTTCCAAGGACCAAGCTCCAATAGCGAAAGCCTAGCCATGCCAATAATACGACGATACACGACTGCGCCACCCCGCGAATGGTTCCGATCACAGAAAGTGCTTTAAACCGGTGTTCTTTTTGCAACAATGCGGCTGGCACGGTTTGCAAAGAATTGATGATAAACCCCAAGCCCATGACTGCCACGACCTTGGGGAGGTCAGGCGCGTTAAAAAACCACCCCAAAGGCATTGCCACCACGCAAGACATTAGGAGACCTGCAATGCCTAGCAAAATGGATAGTGTGTTGATTTGTGCAATTTGATTTTCAGACAGGCCCGATAACATGACAATCGAACTGCCAATGCCAAACTCGGTCATCAATTCAAGCAAGCCCGTGTATACTGCCGCCATGGCCATTATTCCGTAATCGCCGGGGGTCAGCAGACGTGCGACAACCAGTGTCATCGCCCAGGTGAATAGCTGGATTGACCACTTGGCGGCCCCCGTCCAAGCCACGCCTTTGATGAACGAGCGGTCTAACTTCTTGTGTTCGTCCGCAGACAGGGGGGGACCCGATTTTAGAGTAGGCAAGGTTATTGTTCCTGTTCAGACTCACACATCCACGGGTTCGGCTACTGGCTGGGAATACGCAGCATAATAAGCATCGCCCATGCGTTCCCGTGACTTGTTCAGAACAATACCCATCAATTCGGTCTCTTCCAATATTTGCAGGGATCGGCGGATATCCTGCGCAGTCGTCTTGCCGTCTTCTACAATGAGTAGGGCGGCATCGAAATTGGGCATGAACAACAGGGTATCATCCGAAGCCAGCAACGGGGGCGTGTCGAACAGGATGATACGCGAGTCGTACTTATATTTCAACTCGTTCACCAGTGTGACCATCTTGGGTGATGACAGCAGTTCGGATGAGTGGGTCGTAAATCCTTTGCCGGGCAATATCACTAGGCGTTGAAAGCCGGGATTGATTAATATCGATGACAATGGAATGTCTTCATTCAAATAATCGAGCAAGCCCTTTTCGATATCCAAGCCAAAATACCAACCCACGTTGGGGTTCCTAAGATCGGCATCCACGACCAGCACGGTTTGGTTGACCTCCATGGCCAAGGCGATAGCCAGATTGGCTGTCAAAAAACTTTTTCCGGCATCAGCGGACGCACTGGTGATTGCCAAGCTATTCCATTTGTTTTCACGCAGTTTTTTAAGCACTTTGGTACGAAGCTGGCGAAAAATATCGATATGCGGGTCGTTTTTCAAGCCCATGATGGTGCGCCTTTGCCTCAGTATATCCGGGGTTGTTCTGGTCACTTTGGTATGGGTGTACTGGATCAATGACAAGGGTTGTTGATCGGTTTCTTGGGACATTATTTCTACCTGATCGGCATCAAAATTTTTGCACATAGACAGCCAGTCTATCCCATATTTCATCCAAAGGCATCACGACAAAATGGACGAGCAGGATCGCAATCACCAAGAATACTAGGCACCATATCCATAAAAGCATTCTTTTTCGCCGCTCAAGTGCCAAATCCTCGTCATTTTTGATGTAAGGAATCACAATCATCGGCGGAATGCCAGTGACCGCTTGCAAAGCTCTTTTCCCTCGCACGCTACTATCCAATAATTCCGCCAAGGCAGCCATCCCTCCCCCAGCTATTAAGCCGCCAAAAACTCCCACCAGAAGAAATTTTGACCGTTTCCCTTTTTCCGGCTTGTCAGGAAGCGCGGGCGGTTCGATTAGGGTAAAGCTCTCGCCTTTTTGTTCTTCCTCCAACGTTTGCGCCAATTTGGCCTCCTGTACCTTGGATTTGAGCTTGGCAAATTTCTCCAAGCTGAGTTCCCTATCCCTTAGCAGTTCATGATAACCCCGCTCCACTTGCGGAGTCTGGGCGATGATGTCATTGAGTTGCTCCAAAGTCTTTTGCAGATAGGCCTGTCGTTTTACAAGGTTATCCAACTCGCTCTGGCTGCTCTTGAGTTGCCCCACTAAATTGATATAGATTGGATCATCTGAACCCGCACCAACATCAGGGGCTGGCCGAGAATCGGCAGGCTTAGAGGCTGTCTGTCCTTCGAGCTTTTTGGCCTTTAGTTTAAGCTTGACCACATCAGGGTGGTCCTCGCCATATTTCTCTTTCAGTGCGTCCAGTTCCTGCCAGGTCTTCTCCAATTCAAGCGCCACGTCCTGCTGGTCTAGTGACCCTGTAAAACTAGGATCAAGGGCTTTGATCTGCCGTCCAACCCGCAAGACATCAGGGTGTGTAGGGTTGTACTGGCTGGACAACTGCATATATTCCGCTTTTAGGGTTCTGAGTTGTTCTTCCTTGCTGAGTCCGGGCGTGGGCTTTTCACCGGCTTGCTGGGGAATGAGGTTCGTTTGCCTAGCCCTGGGGAGTTCCGCAGTCAGATAAGCAATGCGGTCTTTCAGCAGATTGGCTAGGCCCTCTGTTTGTCGCAGCTCGTTGCTTGTCCGTTCGACTGCGGCTAGGTTTGACGGTAACAGCTCTGGCAGGCTTTTTCCATTCTTCTCTTTGAATTCGGCAATTTTGCTTTCCATGCCCTGAATTTCTCGATTAATCCTATCCGCTTCTTCACTAAGAAACTCGGTCGTCTTGGTGGCGCGTTGGGTTCTGACGCGGGTGTTTTCCGCCAAAAAAAGGTTTACCAGTTCGTTGGCAACCGACTGTGCTATGGCGGGTTGTTGAGATTTAAACGAAATGGTGAAGGCTATGGTGGCCTTGCCCCCTCCTTGGGTACTTTTTACGTCGGCAGAAATCAAGTCTACGTCTACATCGTCCTGAAACTTCTTTACCAAATCGCTTGGGGTCGATTTCTCCCTTTCCTTCTGGTAGAGGTGATATTTGTCAATGATAGAAAGGATGCTTTCCCTCGTCATGACACGCTGCTGGATAAACCGGATACGCTCATCGGCAAAACCAGTGACGGTGGTCTGGATCATGCTCTGGGGAACTTGCTGTTGTTCGATAAGAATGGTTCCCATCGAAACAAAAGTCAAAGGCATCTTCATCGCGACGACGGACGAAATAGCACTGATGATGATAAACGGTATAGTCAAATAATATTTATGGCGCCTCGCTATGTTTAGAAAATCGCTAATAGTCTCGGGTAAGGTCTTCTCGTTTTCTTCCATATTAAAACCAAGGTTGTCGGTTCTCGATAGTGCCACTGTAAACATTTGTATTATCGAACATATTATACTTCCCGGTATCTAACTCTTCGATTTCATCCAAGGCATAGTTCAGCGAAAGCATTACGGTGTTTGACTCGGCGGAGGCCTCTCCTTGGATTTTCTGCCATCGGTACAAATAGCTTCCCTTAAGCTGCCAGTTTTTCATGAAATCCCACACAACTGCCACGGTGTTGCTGAAAGTCTCGCGACTGTAACTACTCGCCTTGGTTCCAGCGGTCGATTGACCACCGAGTGATTCGCTCTGCAAAGCTATGCTATTGATGTTCAGCGAAAGATGAGGAGTAAACTTGTACGAATACCTAGCGGTAACAGATTGGTTTTGCATCGTTAAGCCTAGGGCACTTGGCATGATGGTGTTTGAATAGCCGATAGAGAACATACTCGGATCGCTCTGATAGATCAAGCTGGCATTGCCTAGGGGACTCATGCTTGAACTGTTTGGTGATGAAGTACCCGTTGAGTTCGATTGAATTTCCGTCCGCCTTATGCCTGCACTGAAGTTGGCAGACCAACGTTCACTAATAGCATACTGCCCGCCTAATTGAAGGCCGATTGACCGCTGTGTCGATGCGTTGGAACCCATATATTGGCTGTCCATAAAATACAGCCCCTCGTTCAAACTAAGATACCGGTCCCATGCATGGTTTAGACCCAGATTGATGGTATAGGAGTCATAGTTTTGGTAACTGGTGGGGGCGGTGGAACTGGTGCCTGTCGTCGAACTGGTACCCTTCGTCGAACTTGCGCCACCGCTATAACTTCTATTTGTGTAGTTGACACCTAGATTCACTTGGCTAAGTGGTGTCAACTGCCAAATCCAAGTTGGGGCCAGATTGTAATTTGTGGACTGGACACCGGGTATGATAACCCCTGTCTCCTGGGCTTGCGTGGAATAGGCGCAACTAGAGCCATAGGTTCCAGTCATCTTAAAAACGCTACGGCGGGTCTTGTATTGACTATTCAAGCCAACGGAATAGTTCTCACAGTCAAAGAGTGAATTGTCGTAGCGTTTAATGTTGCCCTGCGCTTTAACACTAATATTGTACGATTCCGAAGTGTGGATGGCTTGTAGGCTGGGATTCAAGAAATAGCCTGAAGCCGCCTGTGGTTGGGTGGGGCTCAACGTCATATTGTCATTATATTGTAGCTGTTGCACTAAGGAAGCTTTCAAATCCAACCATTCCGAAACAGAATCCCCCCAATCCGAGGCCGTTGCACCTTTGCATAATGCCATGCAGGCTAGGAAAAACAAGCCAATTTTATAGGGCGAAACTGAACTAAAGCGACTTTTGGTTCCCTTCACCCCAGCCATCAATGCTGCTGAATCAAGGTTTTGTCCGTCGTTCCGGCAGGGATTGCCGGAACCCAGTCGCCATGGAGGGCGGACTACATTCACCTCCCTGTGTTCTGGATACCGGCAATCCCTGCCGGTATGACGGTCTAATTCAGCAGCATTGACCCACCTGATCGATTCAAGGCACAATAATAGTGTCGCCACTTTGCAACAGAATATTCGATTCTATGTTGTCTCCGCCCTCCACATCGCCATACTCGAAGGGTATGCTTTTGGCATGGCCCCCGGCATCGCGCCGCAATATCTGAATGCTGTTTCTTTTGGCAAACTGTGTCAAACCGCCGGCCATGCCCAAGGCTTGCATTACATCCGTGGGCCTAGTCATATTGATTGCGCCCGGATGGCCGACTTCGCCGACCACATAAATGGTGTTGCCGTCAGCGGAAAGCAAACGGATGTTAATTTCCGGGCCGGGGACGAACTTACCCAAACGTTCCTTTAGCAAAGCAACCAACTCTTCGTTCGTTTTGCCAGCGGCAGGAACATGCCCGACCAAGGGAAAAGAGATGGTTCCATCTGGCAGGACCACCACCTCCGATTTCAAATTGTCTTCGTGCCAAACCGTGATTTCCAGCTTGTCGCCAGGGTTAAGGCGGTACACTTCTGCTGCCACGGCCTTGGTTTGGATACCGGCAGGGTTCTTGGTCTGGTCTTTTGCCAAGCCTAGCCACTGGCACGACAGCAAAAATGTGCAACCAAGAAGAAACGCCAAGAATCTAAGTCCATAGAGAAAAGGTTTCATACGCTTCGAGAAAAATCGGTTCATGCTTTAATTGAATTCAAGATTATAGTCGAAATGGCTGCAATTCTCTGCTTTATTCTTTTCATCGGCAATTCTCAGTTTGGCTCAAAGCCCCGTCATTTCGGTAGGGATGCCGAAATTCAGGCCAAGGACGGGAACAAGCCAACGGAATATAAGCCCATCATAATCAAATTGTTTGCCATCCATGGACGCTGGATTTCGGCATCCCTGCCGAAATGACGAGCTTATATTTTGGCTGGTTCCCAAGCTCCAGCTTGGGAACCCTTGCCAATCAAGCTCCTGCTTGTTCATTGACCGTTCCTCGGGAAGCAGGAGCTTCAAAGACCGCGTTCCCAAGCTGGAGCTTCACTATCATTAAGTTAGCGGCACATCGCGATGTAGGAGTGGGCTTTAGCCTTCGACCAGACACCCATCGCGGCCTAAAGACCCTCTCCTACGGGGCTTAACTTAATGGCAGTGAAGCTGGAGCTTGGGAACGAGCTAATACTGATAGGTGGTGAGCTACCCAGCCACCAGTTGCCATAGCGTGTTATCATACAGGGATAGAATGCTTTATGGATAAGAAATTTTTATGACAAACACCATCGATATCATTGCCGGGGCACGCCCTAATTTCATGAAGATCGCGCCCATCATCCGTGCGTTGGAAGCCCGTCAGGCGGCAGGTGGGCCGTTGCACTACCGACTAGTGCATACCGGGCAGCATTACGATGCCCGGATGTCGGGCGATTTCTTCGCGCAACTGGGCATTCCCGAACCGCATGTGAACCTAGAAGTAGGTTCTGGCACCCAAGCTGGGCAGGCAGCGGCCATCATGACCGGCTACGAGCGTTTGTTGCTGGAGGCTCGCAGCGATCTATGCCTGGTCGTGGGCGATGTAACCTCCACCATGGCCTGCGCCATCGCTGCCCAGAAGCTCTGTGTGCCGGTGGCCCATGTGGAAGCAGGTATCCGCTCCGGCGATTGGGCTATGCCGGAAGAAATCAACCGCATGGTGACGGACTCGATCACCAACTGGTTCTTCACCACCAGCGAGGCGGCCAACCAGAACTTGCGCCATGCTGGGGTCGGGGAAGATCGTATCTTCTTCGTTGGCAATACGATGATCGACACGCTGCTAGCGAACATGGATCGCCTAAAGCCGCCCACATTTTGGGATGAATTGGGTTTGCAAGCAGGGGAATATTTTGTGACGACACTGCACCGCCCGGCCAATGTGGATGGCACAGAGACGTTTGTGCAATTGCTTGCCGCCATTGGTTCAGGGACACGGGGCCTGCCGGTGGTGTTCCCGGTGCACCCGCGTACCGCCAAAACACTGCAAGACTTAAACGGCCTGCCGGAAAGCTTGCGTTTGGTCGAGCCTCAGCCTTATCTGGAATTCAATTATTTAGTCAAGAATGCCAAGGCTGTCATTACCGACTCCGGGGGGATTACCGAGGAAACCACGGTGATGGGCGTACCCTGCCTGACCTTGCGGGACACCACCGAGCGCCCGGAGACGGTGAGCATCGGCACCAATGAATTGATCGGGACCGACCCGGCTCATCTGCAACCCGCACTAGATCGCCTGTTTGCCGGTGAATGGAAGAAGGGGGCCATCCCCGAAAAATGGGATGGGCACACGGGGGAAAGGATCGTCGCCGAACTTGAGAGATTGTTGGTCACCCTATGATTGCGTCTTTTTAAATCCCCCTGCCCCCTTTTGCAAAGGGGGGGTTGCTTGTTCCCAAGCTCCTGCTCTCGCCGTTATACACAAGTGGATCGAAGCCCGTCATTTCGGCATGGATGCCGAAATCCAGCGTTCAAGGATGGCAAGCTGTGGGACACAACAGATGCCCTTGTATCCACGGACAGGATACTAAGGTGATTTCTAATAATAAATCCACCAAAATTGAAATGAATTGTCCTCGAAAATCACGAACAATGCCTCCGCAAATCAGCTCGCCAAGCTGGTGCTTGGCGCTCCCAATGGGAACGCCAAGCACCAGCTTGGCTTTTGGATGGGATGTTCTTTATTGGATATCACCTAAGTCTTGGCAAGTCGCCTGAATCAAGCACTTGCACAGTCGTCTGGTTACCGTCCATGGCCTGGATATCGGCATCCATGCCGATATGACGGTGTTTTCTGGCTTTTCGGCACTTGTGTATAACGACAAGAGATGGAGCTTGGGAACCAGCCAGAAATGGGATAGGCACACCGGGGAGCTATTGTGGCCGAACTTGAACGATTGGTTTAATTAGGCACATACTGCGGCAATACAGGCAGGACCGCCTCTACAAACGCGGTTAGCCTTTTATCGGCAGACTCCTCTTGTTCCCCGCCAGCCAGAGGAGTGACTAGGCGGATTAGCGCCCCGTCCGACCGGTTCATCAACAAAGCGTCACGCAGTAGATACCACTTTGCCCAGTACTCGCTGGCGATCCCCTTGCCCCGCTCCTGATACCAGTAATAAACCAATTGCTTGGACTCGCCATTGCGTATGACGGTTCGGTTGTAGGCAACGTCGCCTCCAATTTGCGACGCGATGGAAAAGTTGCGTTGGGTTGAATCGGCAACCTGCCACCCCCCTCCCGGCAAGCACACTTGCGGCGAGTGCGGGGCGGCGCCTTTGCGTTGGGAGCCGTAATAGGCGGCATAGAAACTCACCGGTGCCTCGGTTCCACGCCTGAAGTCGGCCAGAACATAATCGTCCAATTTCAATACGCCTAGGACATCTTGTCCCAATTTGGAGGTTTCTCCGTGCCATGAACCTAGGCTCATAGGGAAGGTGGATAATGAAGCGCGCACTGGCTTGGATTCTGGCCGTTCACTAACTAGCCCTGCAATCACGGCTGTCGAAGCGACGACTAACATGGCAGCGAGAAATGGCTTGGACCAGGGCCGTACCTGAAATGCCTGGTTTTTATGCCCGGTATCGGCGGTCGGTAGATACACCCCGAAAACCTCGCTGAATGGTCGCCTGTCCGATCCCACCAATGTCAATGACCAAACGACGGCAAGTAGAATGACCACGCAGACCATGAACACGATCCAACCCTCGAAGGCATGAAGAAAACCCTCAGCCATTGCATTGCCAAAGTGGTTGACTAATATGCCTGTGACACCGATGCGGATACTGTTGAGGAGGATGGCGATAGGAATTGTGGAAATGATGACAAGGATTCTTTTCCACGCCGTGGTTCTGTACATGTAGGCAAAAATACAACCAAACCAAAGCAGTGGATAAAGGTACGTCAAACCGCTGCAAGCTTCGGCAACTTCTAGCTTATAGGAACCCAAATCAATCAAATTGCCCTCGCGGAACACCGGTATGTTGAATAGCCTGATGAATTCAACCCCCAGCGTGGATGAAATAAGTTGTAGCTTGGCAGTCAGCGTCGCCGCAATAAACTCTGGAAGAGGGATGGCGAACACCAGAAGGCCAATTGGAACGAGGGTTAGCCTAGTTCCCTGTGTGCCCAGCAGCGTCAGTGAAAACCCAAGAAAGAGCAAAATAAACGAAAATTGTCCAAGATAATATAACGCCGTAATGTCTCCCACGATGAACAACAGCAGTGCAACCGCCAAAACGGCCAAGCCTAGCCAAGAGGGCTGGAATTGTTTCTCTTTAAAATTTGCCCTTTGTTCCCATAAAAAAAACAATGAGACCAAAGGGATGAGATAACCGTGGCTGTACTCCTCCTGGGTGTTCCAGCGCAGGATTAAATTAGCCAGGCTAGCGGAATAACTGAAGATTGAAAGCACCAAGGCGATACCGCCCAAAACCCATACGTTTTTGCTAAATCGCCAAAGTACCCTTTGATTGTCCATCAGTTTAAACCTCAAAATGAATTGAATGCAATACCCTATCGTCCATGGAGCCTAGGCTCCGGTGGTCCATCTCGGAAAGGCGATGATGCGCCTCGTGCCTCGGCACATCCTACATTTTTATCTATTGTTCGAGTGAAACGGGCGTAATTTAGACAAGATTATAGCACACCGAGGGGTAACGGCATCACGGTGGGCGATACACCAGCAATTCTCATTTTGGCGAAAACAATTTGCAAAATGAAAATCGCATTGCAAATCGCAAAGAGGTTTAATCTATCAGAAGTTACCAGTACATCACACAACCGGCACTTTTCCACTGGGTGCGATTAAAATTGATGCGGGAGTGCAAGGCTTGCCTTGCGATGGCGTATGCAGGCAAGGCAAGCCTTGCACTCCAAGCGTATTTTCAAAAGCCGGACGATTCGTGTGCATCACTTTTAAACGCACACCTTTTCAATGTCTTTGCACTAGCGGAAAAGGTGATGGCATGAATCGTGTGTAAATCCGCATAAGGTGATTGCAGGATTAGGCGGTGCAGACAGGCTGAACAGCAATTCTCAGTTTGAACAAAACCGGGCGGGTTTGGAACCCGCCCCTACGAATTAACATTCCATATCCTGCTTATAATGCATTGATAATTTGGAGTTAAATTCCCTGCGTAGGGGCGGGTTCCAAACCCGCCCTTACTAATCTTTGCCAAACCGAGAATTGCTGCAGGCTGAACGATTGATGAATGATCCAAAGGTTAGTATGGTAAAATCGAACGGTTTCTTTAATTATTTTTAAATGACCTTGGCAACAATAATCTGTGTTTGATAGTGAAATGTTCTGTTATAAAAATGCCGCCTTAATTGGCTTATTAGTCATATTGCCCACGTTGCAAAGCGCCTGCACCTCTAAAGAAGAGTCTGCGCAACGTTATTTGCAGGAAGGCAAAGCCTTGTTTGAACAAGGCAAAACCGACCAGGCGCTAGTGCAATTCAAGAACGCCATTCAGCGCAATCCGAAGCTGGCCGATGCTTACTATCGTGTCGCCCTGCTTGCTGAAAAGAAGCAGGATTGGAAGGGCATGTTTGGCAACTTGCTGGAAGCCGTCAATTTAGACAAAAATCATGTTGATGCCCATTTTAAGTTGGGATTGGCGTATCTGGCGGCGCGTCAACTCGACAAGGCATCTGCCGAGGCAGACGCACTTGAAAAATTGAAGCCTGGGGACGCCCTTACACTGGCGTTGCGTGGCGATGTCCTGTTTGCCCAAGGCAAAAAGGCCGAAGGGATTGATGTGGCAAGACAAGCCATGGATAAGGACCCATCCAATTACGACACTGCCGTGATCCTTTCCTCGCTGTATTTGGCGGATGGCAACCATGCCGAATCGCTGGCTACCTTGGATCGGGCCATTGGGCTCCACTCTCAAGAAATAGGCCTGCCGCTGCTGAAAATCCAAGTTGAAGTGAACGGCAAAGATTATGACGCCGCCATCGGGGGCTATCATGCCCTGATCGAACAGTATCCCAACAAAAAAGAACTCAACTATGGACTCGTCCAGCTATTGATGAAAATCGGGCGGACGGAGCAAGCTGAAGCGGTCTTGCACGGGATTATTGACAAGTTTCCCACTGACACGGATGCCAAACTGGCTCTAGTCGGTTTCATCGGTCACCGGGACGAATCCGAGGCTGAAAAGACCCTAGCTAAATTCGCCGCGGAAAACCCCAATGATATCCCTATCCTTACAAACTTGGCCGGTTTTTATGCCAGTCGGCAACGCTACGACGAAGCGCAGGCGGTGTTAAAACGAATCATCGATATAGATGATAAAGGGCGTGGCGGATTGACCGCTAGGGTGGAACTAGCCAAGGTCGCGTTGTTGCAGAAAGACGGCAAAACGGCCCAGGCTCTGATTGAAGAAGTCATTGCCGCCGATGCCAACAATCCTGATGCCTTGCTGCTGCGGGCGATCATGCGCCTGGACAAAAACGAGACCGACGCTGCCATTGCGGATTTGCGCATCGCCCTCGCCGCCAACTCCAAAAATGACAAAGTTTTGGTTTTATTGGCGAAGGCTTACCAGCGGAATGGCAACTCCGATATTGCAGAAAATACCTTGCGCCAAGCCCTCGAAATCAACCCCGGCAACTTGGAAGCAGCCCTGCCGGTGGCGGCCAAGCTGATCATGGGGCGGGAGTTGGATCGTGCGGAAGAAGTTCTCAATGCCGCGCTAAAGCCCAACCCTCAAGAGCCAACTGCTTTGCAAATGCTGACTCAAGTGAAGGCGTTGAAAAAAGACTGGGGGGGTGCCCAGGCACTGGCCACCCAAATTGGTCGGCAAACTAAACGGTCGCCGAGCGGCCATTATTTGAGCGGGGAGATTTATTCTGCCCAAGGCAATTATACGGATGCCGTTAAACAATTCCAGGCAGCGCTGCAAGAGCGGGCGGATTTTCCCGAGGCCATCCGCGGTCTTGCCCAGGCTTATAATGCCAAGGGTGAACGCGTCCAACTCAAATCCTACCTTAGGGGTTTCATTGAGAAAAACCCCAACGTCAGCGAAGCCTCCCTTGTACTGGCTTACGCCCACGCAGCGGACAAGGAATGGGGCGACGCGGTCAAGGTTTTGCAGAACGCCCTGCGCATCGCCCCGAAATCAGTACAGACTTACCAAATCTTAGCCGGGATATATCAGGCTCAAGACAAGCCAGACGAGGAAATCAAAGTTTTTCGCAAGGGCTTGGCCGAGTTGCCGGATGATGTCCAGTTAATGGTGGGTTTGGCGCAGGTTTATGAACGTGTGAAAGATGCCGAACCTGCCATTGCCTTGTATCAGCGGATACTGCAAAAGCAACCCAAGCTCGAACTGGCCATCAACAACCTGGCTTCCGTGTTGGCCGACTACCGCTCGGACAAGGAAAGCCTGCAACAGGCAACCCGATTGGTCGGAGCGTTTGCCCAGTCTTCCAATCCGAACCTTTTGGATACCTACGCTTGGGTGGCGGTGAGGACCGGAGACAAGGACAAAAAAGCCATCCCAGCACTAAAGAAGGTGATTGCCGCTGCCCCCGAAGTCGCCGTTTTCCGCTACCATCTCGGCACGGCCTACTTCCAGGCATCTGACCGGGCATCGGCCAAGGCTGAATTGGAACGCGCACTGGAACTCGCCAAGAAACAAGGCGATTTTGTCGGCATCGAACAGGCGCGGAGTCTGTTGAAGGAAATTTCAGGAACGCCGGTCAAGTAGCCGAACTCGTGTAGGTCGGGCGCGTATTTTTGCGTTGCGCCCGACGTTCGAATGTCGGGCAACGGTGAAGCTGTTGCCCGATCTACGGTACTTGCGCTTTTACGTTGCGTCGTTGCGCCGTTGCGTGAGACCTTCTTTTGCCTTTCTCATAATACGGTACAATGTTAACTTCCCTGCTGATTCAGCAACGCCAACCCCCCGCATTCCAAGGCATCCCATGTCTAAAACGCCGCAAGTAAGCTCCACAAACTCCAGCCTCATCCGCCTACGCGAGATCCCTTATAATTACACGTCCTTTTCCGACCGCGAGATTGTCATCCGTCTGGTCGGCAAGGAGAACTGGGGCATTTTGGATGCCTTGCGCGGCGAGCGGGTTACCGGTCGCTCCGCCCGCATGCTCTTTGAGGTGTTGGGTGACATTTGGGTGGTGCAGCGCAATCCTTATTTGGAAGACGATTTGCTCGACAATCGTGGCCGCCGCCAGGCATTGCTGGAAGCCTTGCGCCACCGCCTGCGTCAGATGGAGGTTCGTCGGTTAGAATTGGCTAACTCACGACCCGAGCGGGCAGCCCGGGTGGCCTTGCTGATCCAGGCGGCGCATCAAGCGGTGGATGCCTTCGAGGCACATTTCGAACACACCCGCGAACTGCGCCGCCGGTCGCTTGCCTTGCTGTCCCGCCACACCCGCAAGGATAATATCAGCTTCGACGGCTTCGCCCGCGCCGCCCATGTCACCGATGCCACCGACTGGCGTGTGGAATATCCCTTCGTCGTGCTTTACCCCAACACGGAGGAAGAGGTGGGGCATTTGGTGCGCGACTGTATCGAATTGGGCCTGACCATCATCCCTAGGGGCGGCGGCACCGGCTACACTGGCGGGGCCGTGCCGCTCTCGCCCCTGTCTGCCGTCATCAACACGGAAAAACTATTGGAAACCGGCAAGATTGATCACCAGACAGCGTTGCCCGGTGTAGACAGTGCCTGTGCCACAATTTTCACGGGCGCAGGCGTCGTCACCCGTCGGGTAATGGAAACGGCAGAGACTGCCGGGTTGGTGTTTGCCTGCGACCCGACTTCGGCAGACGCTTCCTGCATAGGCGGTAATGTGGCGATGAATGCGGGCGGCAAGAAAGCCGTGTTGTGGGGCACGGCCTTGGATAACTTGGCTTCCTGGCGCATGGTCACCCCGGACGGCAACTGGCTGGAGGTCGAACGGCTCAATCACAACCTGGGCAAGATACACGAACAGGAAGAAGTCTGTTTCCGCTTAAGGCGTTTTGCCGCCGACGGCAAAACGGCAATAGGCGAGGAAACCTTGACGCTGCGTGGCGAAACATTCCGCAAAACCGGCTTAGGGAAAGACGTGACCGATAAATTCTTAGGCGGATTACCCGGCATCCAAAAGGAAGGTTGCGACGGCATCATCACATCGGCCCGCTGGATATTGCACCAACTTCCGCCGCATACGCGGACGTTCTGCCTAGAGTTCTTCGGCCAGGTGCGTGAAGCGGTGCCGGCTATAGTCGAGGTGCGGGATTATCTGGAGAGCCTGCCTAAAATCGGCAGTCGCCGCGTCATGCTCGCAGGTTTGGAACATCTGGACGAGCGCTATGTGAAAGCTGTCGGCTATGCCACCAAGGCCAAGCACCATGGCCGGCCGAAGATGGTGTTGTTCGGCGATGTGGTCGGCGACGACGAAAACGCCGTGGCCCAGGCCGTCGCCGAAGTGGTGCGTTTATGCAACGCCCGCGGGGCCGAGGGCTTTATTGCCGTCAGTGCGGAGACGCGGAAACGGTTTTGGCTGGACCGGTCCCGCACGGCGGCCATCGCTAAGCATACCAACGCCTTCAAGATCAATGAGGACGTGGTGATCCCGCTGCCGCGCATGGGTGATTATTGCGATGGCATCGAGCGCATTAACATTGAATTGTCACTGCGCAACAAGCTGCGCCTATGTGATGCCCTGACCGATTTCATCTCGGGCGACCTACCGATGAGGGACTACGAGTACAGCGTAGACCAAGCCGAGTTGATTGATGACCGCCGCGCCCGCGCCGTGGAGACGATAGCCCACGTCCGAACCCGATGGCAATGGCTCCTTGACCATTTGGACCTGCCCCTGGCCGAGGCGGAGGGGATGTTTGCCTTGCTTGGCATTGCGGCGGGGGGATTAGTCAACCGCGCAGAGAACCCCACACTGTTCCACAGGCTTCAAGACCATTCGCTACGCGTGTCTTGGAAGCTGGAACTGCAAGCACCGTTGCAGGAAGTTTTCGCCGGCGATAATTTCCGTCCCGTCACCGAGCGGATCAAGGCCATCCATAAGGAAATATTGCGCGGACGGGTATTCGTGGCTCTGCACATGCATGCGGGCGACGGCAATGTGCACACCAACTTGCCGGTCAACTCCGACCACTACGAAATGCTACAGGAGGCTAACGCGGCAGTCGTCCGCATCATGGCACTGGCCCGCTCGCTAGGGGGGGTCATTTCCGGCGAGCATGGCATTGGCATCACCAAATACGAATTCCTCACAGCGCAAGAAGTCGCGCCTTTCCATGCCTACAAAGCCCTAGTCGATCCCGAGGGCCGCTTCAATCAAGGCAAGCTGATGCCGGGTTCCGGCCTTACCGGCGCTTATACACCGTCGTTCAGCCTGATGGGCTTTGAGTCGATCATCATGCAGCAAAGTGACATCGGCGCGATAGCCGACTCGGTCAAAGATTGCCTGCGCTGCGGCAAATGCAAGCCGGTCTGCTCCACCCATGTGCCTAGAGCCAACCTGCCCTATTCGCCGCGCAATAAAATACTCGCCACTTCGCTGCTGATCGAAGCGTTTCTGTATGAAGAGCAGACTCGGCGGGGCGTGTCGATCACCCATTGGAAAGAGTTCGAAGACGTAGCCGACCATTGCACGGTCTGCCACCGCTGCTACAGCCCCTGCCCGGTGGACATCGATTTTGGCAATGTGTCGATGAATATGCGTAACCTGCTGCGCAAGATGGGAAAACAGAGCTTCAACCCGGCCAAAGCCGCCGCGATGGCTTTTTTGAACATCAGCGACCCGAGGACGGTCAAAGCGATGCGCAAAGTGATGATAGACTGGGGCTACAAGGGCCAGCGCTTGGGTGCCACCCTGTTAAGCCGCTGGGGCCGGGCGCAGACCGCCCAGCCCCCCGCAAGCTTGGGCAAGCCGCCGATGACAGAGCAAGTCATCCATTTCGTCAATAAAAAGATGCCGTCAAAGCTACCCAATAAGACCGCAAGGGCTTTGCTTGACATTGAAGACAATCAGATCGTCCCAGTAATCCGCGACCCACGCAAAACTCAAGTGGATTCCGAGGCGGTTTTCTACTTCCCCGGTTGCGGCTCCGAACGCCTGTTTTCACAAGTCGGCCTTGCCACCCAGGCCATGCTCTATGAAATCGGTGTGCAGACTGTGCTGCCCCCAGGGTATCTGTGCTGCGGCTTTCCCCAGCGCGCCTCCGGCCAGTTCGATAGGGCGGAGAAGATCACCACCGACAACCGTGTACTGTTCCACCGTGTCGCCAACACACTCAACTACCTGGACATCAAGACCGTGGTCGTCAGTTGCGGCACCTGCATGGACCAACTCGTCGATTATGAATTCGGCAAAATTTTCCCTGGTTGCCGTTTAATTGATATTCACGAATACCTATTGGAAAAAGGTGTGAAACTAGAAGGTGTCACCGGCACACGCTATCTCTACCATGACCCTTGCCATAGCCCGATGAAGCTGCAAGACCCGATGAAGACCGTGAACGCCCTGATCGGCACCGCCGACGGTAGCAAAGTCGGCAAGTCTGAACGCTGCTGCGGCGAGTCAGGCACGTTGGCGATAGGCCGCCCGGACATTTCCACTCAAGTACGCTTCCGCAAGGAAGAAGAATTAAAACTGGACGCAGGCAAGCTGCGTGGCGACGGCTATGGTGGGCCACTCAAGGTGCTGACTTCCTGCCCGTCCTGCCTTCAGGGTCTGCAGCGCTACAAGGATGACGTGGATCAGTTGGATGCCGACTATGTAGTCGTCGAAATAGCCAAACATGTGCTGGGCGAAGACTGGCTGCGGCAATATGTGGAACGGGCTGGCAACGGCGGCATTGAGCGGGTGTTGGTATAAACCCGCTTTGCAAAGAGCGGTCTCACCCAAACATAATGACTTGCTCTTAACGTTGCGTCGTTGCGCCGTTGCGTGAGACCTTCTTTTTGCTTCCTCGCCGCACCGCTTGATTGTGCAGTCAGGCAAAGATTTTTTCTCACGCAACGGCGCAACGACGCAACGTAAAAGCGGTAGTGATGGTTACTACCTTGCCGTCGAGATCGCCTGTATGTGCTGGGCGATCACTGGCTTTGGCAATATGTGGAGCAGAGCAGGCAGGCAACGGCGGCTTTGAGCGAATTTTTGTGTAATTACATCCCCTTCCCCCACAACACCACTTCAACAGTCTGTAGCATAATCAGCAAGTCAAGGAAGCTACTATAGTTTTTTATGTAATAAAGATCGTACTGCAATTTTTCGATGGCATCTTCATAACTTGAACCATAGGGGTAGCACAACTGGGCCCAACCGGTGATGCCTGGCTTTACCCGGTGGCGTTCTGCATAGAAAGGTATCGTTTCCGAAAAACTGGACACAAATTCGGGGCGTTCCGGTCGTGGACCGACAAAACTCATTTCGCCCTTCAACACATTATAGAGTTGCGGCAACTCGTCAATCCGAACTTTGCGTATGAACTTCCCGACTCGCGTGATGCGGTCGTCGTTTACCTGTGCCCATCGGGCCTTACCGTCTTTTTCGGCATCTGTGCGCATGCTGCGGAATTTGATGACGCTGAACGGTTGCCCGTTCAACCCAACCCTAACCTGCCGGTACAACACGGGTGCCCCCCAACCGCTTTCGATAATAATCGCTAAGGTTGTCAACAAAAAAAACGGCCAAGTGACAATCAATAATGTAAGGCTTGCGAAGACATCGAACCAACGCTTGAAAACCTGCGCCATTCCAGCAAGGCGAAACCCGTCGGAATAGACCAGCCAGCCGGGTTGTAGGATATTTACCGGAAGCAAGCCGGCCTCCCGCTCGAAAAACGAAAGTAAATCGACTACATGATAGCCTGCGATTTTGCAGTCAAGGATAGCTCCAAAATTAATGTTGCCACGGCGGTCGTCCGGTGCGATGACGATTTCGTCAATATCTTCATCATCGGCAATCGCCAACAAATTTTTGTCCAATGCCAGGATATTTTCCGGCTCGACTAGTATGGGTTCGTTGCCCATACAAAGGTAACCGATCACTTTGAATGCCCTTGGAAGGTTCCTGCTTTCGAATTTCTGGATCATAAGGCCATGGTTGCCTGCACCTAAGACCAATATGCGACGTCTAATGGACTCCCTATCGACCGATTTGAAAAACAAGAAGCGCGAAACCAAAATTCCCGCCAAAGAAACAACCATGGCATAAGGGGCGACGCGATGCCAAGGGAAAAGCTGAGGAAAGAAATTAAACAGTACGCCGAGGATCGCCCCGCCGACCAGGAAGCCCGCAAAAATCCGTAACAGCAGGGCCATGTCACCGATGTCATGCGCACGCTGGTAAAGCCCCATTCCTGTCGAACTAAGTAGCATCACCACACAAAAGACCAGCGAGGGTAGCCATATCCCGTCACTAATAAAGAAGATTAGATTGCGGTTAAAATCTCGCAAAAGGTCGCCAAGATAGAATGCCGAGGAAAACACCAACAATTCCATCACAAAGACAACAAGATAAATTCCAGAAATATAATGTCGGTAAATTCGAATCATTGTCTATCCTTATAGGAAGCCTTATGCCAATAACGAGTGGAATCCCTTCCTAGAATCCATGCCCAAAAGGCAAGAAAGGCTGCGGCATTGAGCATGATGAAGGAACCTGCCGTTGACGCCAGCGGCAGGCGAGACTTTCCCGTTTGCAAAATCCCCATCAATCCAAGGCCGTAGAAAGCCAATTGCGCCACGAATGCCAAACGATAAAACGGTTGGGGCAACACTATACTGCTGATGAACAGCGCCAATAGCGCCCAAGGAACTACCAAGCGCATGACCTTGTGCGACATGAATTGGAACCAGATGGGGTTGCGCCACGGCAGCAATAGTGACGGCAATAGTGCCACCAACTGGAAATTACCGGTTAGTGTGCGCAATTTGCGCTTAAATTCGTCACCCGTCTTTTCGGGAAGCCGGTCATAAGCGACTGATCGTTGGTCGTGAACGACACGATAGCCCCGCATCACCACCTGCATAGGCCAATAGACATCATCCAGCACCGTCCCTTTAGGAATTATGGGGAATAATTCACGGCGCACTGCGCTAATCGCTCCAGTCACGCCGACCGTCGAGTGGTAGGCACTCTCGTTTTGCCTGATCCATTTTTCATATTTCCAATAGAGTCCGACCCCCGACAACGTGCCCGACCCGCTGTCAATGACCAGCTCCCCGCTGGCTCCGCCAACTTCCGGGTTGGTGAAATTTTCCAACAGTTTTTCCAACGCGTCCGGAGCCCAGTGCTGGCGCGCGTCCGCCAACACAATCACATCGCCCCGCGCGACTTCCCTGGCATAGCTAAGCGCTTCCGCCTTACCGACATTCTGCTGCAAGTCCAGAACCTTCACGGATTGGCTGGCGTGCTCCCTTGCCAGGGCGGCTGTGTGATCCGTCGAACCGTCGGAAATGACAATGATTTCGCCGTCCAGCCCGTTTGCAGCCAATAAACCGGTGAATTCATCAATTCGGCGAACGATGTAAGACTCTTCATTATAGGCAGGAATCAAAATGCTGACCGAACCGGCAAACCGTCTCCCAGCCCGGGGTGCGAAGTTTGCCCGTCGGGCGGCCAGCGCCATGGTCAACGGATACAAGGCATAGGTATATGCAATGCAGGCTAGGCATAGCCAAAAAAAAAAATTCAAGGGTCAGCATTTTTTTAAGGAGTCCGGTTTTTCAATCACTACATTATAAGGTAAAGCACTACAAAATTCAGATAAAAAACCCATCATCAAGCAGCCTGACGCAATTGTTAATCCCGTCTTTAACATTTTGTGGTTTTGTAGGCATGGATGCAACAGCGCAACGCGTATGCTGCATTCTATGCCTCTATCAACACCCGTGCATAACATCAGCTAGTGATAAAGCCGGACGGGAATGCCAGCCCGTCCAAAATGTCTTGTCTACTGTGGATGCAGGGGCTTCAAAAAAATACGTAAGCGACGGGGTTGCAAACCCCGGAGCACATTGTTTCGCTGGAGCTATTTGCATTTTGATTCGCAAATTGCAATGCATAATGAAAAACTAGGTTCAATTTCCATCGCGATGGGCCTATTCACGACTCGCCCCCGCCACTTTTTCCCTCACCCGTCCTATGCAGCCCGTGCTTGACTCGATTCCAATATATTTATAAAGGATTCCGGCTTGATTATTGCATTATATTTAGTGATGTAATTTTTGGGTGAGTTGGGAGTGAGTCTTTGTCAGCGCGGGATAGATAACGGAGCCAGCTTAAGGACGGCTTAGCGCCCAATTGACATCACAAATCTTTTAGTAAAACGCTTGGTGATTGTGCTTGACATGTTTTGGTCAACTACTCTATAATCCCTAAGGTGATTTGCATAGAAACTAGAGACACAAATTACTGAATGCTTTGTCTAATTAAATGAAGCTGTTCCAAAACCTACAACACTAGGAGTTTAATATGAAATTTCAAGGTCTAAGCACCAGCAAAATCCACTTCTTGGGTGCTTCAATGGTCTGTGCTATGTATGCTGCAAGCCCGACAGCACAGGCAGCCAGTAATCTTGGCTACATTTATGGTTCGATGAATTTCGCTGGCACTGTGGAGCTTGTCAACAACGCTAATAAAGTGCTTGGCACCCTGCCGAGTGGTGTCACTAATACAGGGACTTCAGCACAGAAGCTAGCTGAGGTGGCAACAGTCCCTGTGAGTGTGGTTTTTAACGGACCCGCCTATAAAGTGGGTACGGTATTGGGTTCTGCTGCGTCGAATCAGCAAAGCGCAGTACAGATGGCTCAGGCCACCCAGTCCGTCAATACGGGGAGTTTTTACACTAATTTCAACGTTTCTGGGATCCCTGTCACTTCCCCTGCCCCTGTTTCGCCTGCTAAGAATTTCCTTTTCAACGTTCTAAATCAAAGTTCCACTAGTAACATTCTCAATCAGGTCGTGGCAACAATCCCGCCATTAGGCATCTTGACGTGGACGGCCCAGAACAATAGCGAGGTTTTCAGCTTTATCTTAAATAACTTGGATTCTAACGTTACGTATCCAGGTTCAAACGGAACGTATAAGCTAGGTCAAAACGGTGCTGACTTTGAAGTGAACGGCGAAGGTACGTTAAACGGGTATAAAATTGTTAGTGAAATTGTCAATGGGCATTCAGTACTAGTCCATATACCCTTTCTAGCGACCGCTGCGTCATTCAATGTATCTATCGTAGACAGCAATGTCAAACTACTTAATAACGGGGGATTTGCAGATGCCATTACGATAAGCAGCTTGGCCGCAGTCCCACTTCCCGCCGCTATTTTCTTTGTTGCACCGGCGCTGGCTGGCGTGTTCGGTTTCTCAAGGCGCAAGAATGGATCAAATGCGACTGCTTGATTTTTTTTGACGGGCCGCTTTATGACGAATTTACTGCTTGGTATCGTATAATCGGCATTCAATTTGAGAGGGACTGACTTCGGTCAGTCCTTTTTTTTGTTGAGTTTTCCGGGTTGGTTGTGCTTGGCCGGTTTGTTAGGCGCGGTGTGGCGTAAATCAGCCGCGGCCAGCTTGGTCGAGCAACGATGGTCTATTAACTGGATGCTGTCATTTTTGATCAAGGTTTCTATTCTAGCACTGTTGTGGTTGATACCCACTGGCTGCGGCATGAACCCAGCGCAACTGGCAACACCGGGCAGGCTGGAAACCATAGTGCAACTATCGGATATCTACCCCGTGCCGTCGATAAAGCAAGCGGCAACTTCAAATGAGACGGGAAACATAGCCCATGTCTCGGATATCCACTTCGACCCGTTTTACGATCCAACTCTTCTTGTACAGTTGATCAACAAAGAAGCGTCTGACTGGGAGGGCATTTTTGAAACTTCCACAATCAAAGGCTACGGAACTGTAGGAAGCGATTCAAACTATAACCTGTTGAAATCATTTTTGGCCGACATGGCGGAAAGGACGGAAGAAGGCCGACAATTGGACTTTATCGTTTTTACAGGCGATTTTTTGCGCCATGATTTCAATCAGACATTCAAGTCCCTAGCACCGCCGAAGGCCAATCTGGACGCATTTATCAAAAAGGATTTTCAATTTATGGATTATCACCCACATCCCCCCAGGTGACAATACCTATAATACGCTGTCTGAAAATAAATACGACGGTCAGTGGAAAGATTCTTACACTAAGCGTTTGATTGATCTAATGAGGATTTACGCGCCGATTATCACGGCAGGTTTTGGCGGTCATACGCATGTGGATGACTTCCGGATTTTGCAGGATGAAAAAGCACCAGAAGACAGTTTGGGGGTTTTTCGTATTGGACCGTCAGTCAGCCCTATATTCAAAAATAATGACGAAGGCCAATTTGCAAACGTATCTATGCACTATTGCTTTTTGGATGCCCACGGAATTTGACAATTGTTTGGCGACCCTCCGGCCCTTCTAGAAGTTGACCGCCCCCGTAAATTTGTTAGCAGGGATTCAAA
>Ga0209083_1000831_pt1 | contig 40910 bp, 30 predicted proteins | sample AM7aDNAmetaG_FD_184132 | JGI IMG/M metagenome (GOLD analysis project Ga0209083, IMG submission 184132) | Freshwater microbial communities from Finland to study Microbial Dark Matter (Phase II) - AM7a DNA metaG (SPAdes) (version 3) | ecosystem: Environmental > Aquatic > Freshwater > Lake ... | reverse complement strand
GGGCATTGTCTCGCCGCAGCAGACGGACAACATCCTCGCGCGCTACGAAAACACCGAGGAGGCCGGCGCGCGCAAACGGTCGCGGTTCACGTTCACCATCATCGGCCTGGCGGTGCTGCTGTTCGGCGCGGCGGCGTTGTTGCTCATGGGCTACAACTGGCAGGGGATGCCGCGCGTGGCGAAATTCACGATGGTTTTCACCGTGCTCGCGGCGACGCATGGCGCGGGACTGTATCTGCGGTTTGTGCGCGGCGCGCGCCGGGCGTCGGAACTGGTGTTCTTCCTGGGCTGCCTGTTTTTCGGCGCGGGCATCTGGCTCGTGGCTCAGGCGTTTCACCTCAACGCGCACTATCCCGACGGGTTCTGGTGGTGGGCGATCGGCGTGCTGCCGTTCGCTCTCTGCCTCGACACGCTGCTGATTCATTGCCTCTACGCCGGCCTGCTCGCGGCGTGGGCGGGCACGGAGATTCTCGGCTACCGGCATCTGGGCTGGGCGCTGGTCGAAGGCTGGCCCAACGGCGCTTTCAGCCTGCCGCTGCTGGCGCTGCCCGGCCTGGCGTGGGCGTATCGCCGGGGTTCCGCCGGCGCGGTGTGGCTCTACGTGCCGGTGGTGGCGTGGTGGGTGATCCTGCAATCGTTCTCGTGGGACCTCGACTGGCAATCGGTTTTTCTCATCGGCTCGGTCGGCGCGCTGTTGTTGATCGTCGCGGAAAACCATCGGCCGGGAAACTCGCTGGGCCTTCCGTATCGTTTCTACGGCGTGCTGCTGACCGCCGGCGCGCTGGTGCCGCTCAGCACCGACGGGTTCTTCCGCGAAATCGCGCGCGGCTATGATTACTGGTGGCACTCGGCTTGGCGAACGCTGGCGTTCGCGCCGGTCATCGCCATTCTCGTGTTGCTCGCGGTGACGCTGGCGCTGACGGGCCTTTTCAAACCGGACCCCGCCGGCAGCGCGCGCGGTCCGGGCGAGCGGCTGCTGGACGTGCTGCGCGCGCAATGGCTGCCCGCGGGCCTCGCGCTCGCGATGGCGTTCATGGGCCTCTGGAGCGCCGCGCGCCTCCACAGTGGGAGCACGGCGCACGACTGGGTCGTGCCGTTGATCGTCGCCAACATCGCCACCATCGCGCTGGCGCTCTGGCTGATGCGCGTGGGCATCCGCGACGACCGCGGGCTGCCGTTCGCGTTCGGCGTGTTCTGCTTCGTGCTCTGGGCAGTCTGCTGCTACTGCCATTTGTTTGGCGGCTTCGGCGGCATACTCGGCGCGGCGCTGATGTTCGCGATCTGCGGCTCGGCGCTGCTGGGGCTGGGCATGTATTGGCGGAAGCGGAAGGAGGTGCGCCATGGATGAAAGTCACATCAACGCCGATCCCGAAGCGGCGCCATTCGTCGGCCCGGCGTGGCTTTACCGTGTGGCCGGCTGGCTGCGCCAACGCGAGCGCGCCGTGCTCTGGACCACCATCGCGTTTCAACTGGTCGTGCTCGCGAGCATGATCGCGCTGCACGCCGCGCCGCTGATGTTCGGCGAGACAATCCGGCTGAAGGTCACGCCGGTGGACCCGCGCGACGTGATGCGCGGCGACTACATCATCCTCAGCTACGCCATCAGCAGCGTGCCGGGCGCGGGCATCGAGGGCATTCCCGACGCCAACAATCACGCGTGGCGTTATTGGGATCGCGATGACTGGCTCGATGAGCGGACTGTTTACGTGACGCTGGAGCCGGATGCGGACGGCAAATTCTGGCGCAGCGTGAAAGCGAGTGTCAACAAGCCGGCTTCCGGGAAATTCATTCGCGGCAAATACATCCGCTACGGATCACAGGGCCTGCCGGAAATCCAGTTTGGCATCGAGGCCTACTACGTGCAGGAAGGCGCGGGCAAAAAACTGGAGCAGGCCCGCAACGCGCGCAGCCTCGTCGCGGAGGTCGCGTTGATGCCGTCGGGCCAGGCCGCGTTGCGCGACCTGGTCGTCGAGTCGTGGAAACGATGACCCGGAGCCGGCTGGAACAAGCGACCGTTGAAAGGAACGAGCGACCATGAGTGAAACAATGGAACCCCTGCTGGTGCTTCTCGGCTTGGTGCTGCTGGTGGCGCCGATCATCTCGATTGTTCTGGCGGTGATGAATCAGCGCAGGATCAGCGCCCTGGAGAAAAATCTCGCCGAGCGCCGGTGCGACATTGACGGGCTGCGTGCGGATTTGAATCAACTGACGGCCCAGCGTTCCCAACCCCCAACGCCGGCCACTCCGCCGCAAGCCGCGCCGCCGGCTGTGCCAGTTGAAACGCAAGCGACGTCGTCCTGGGCGCGCGCCGAAGAAAAAACGACCCTTCCTCCTCCGCTGCCGCCAGTCATCGCGAAGACGCCGCCACCTCCACCGCCACCGACTCCCGTTGCGCCGCCAGTTCCGCCGCTCGTGCCGAGCGACTCGTTTCGCGACGTGGACGCAACTCCGGCCGCCACCGCGCCGCCGTCATCATCGCCTCCGCCGCTCCCGCCGATTCCCGTCCTTCCGCCGCAGGTGGCGTCATTCGACTGGGAGGCGCTGCTCGGCGTGCGCGGCGCGGCGTGGCTCGGCGCGATTGCGTTCGTCATCGCGGCGAGCTTGTTCCTGAAATACGCCTTCGACAACAACCTCATCACGCCGCCGATGCAGGTGGCGTTGATCATCCTGTCGGGCATCGGGATGCTGGTGGGGTCGGAGTTCGGCCTGCGCAAAGGCTACGCCGTCACAGCCAACGCGCTCTGCGGCGCGGGCGTGGCGGTGCTCTACGCCGGGATCTTCGCCGCGCACGGCGTTTATAACCCACCTCTCATCTCACTCCTGCCGACGTTCGCCTTGATGGCGATGGTCACGGTCGTGGCGTGTCTGCTGGCGGTGCGGTACGATTCGATCTTTATCGCCGTGCTCGGCCTGCTCGGCGGATTTGCGACGCCGATTGTGCTTTCGACCGGCGAAGACCGGCCCATCGGATTGTTCAGCTACATCCTGCTGCTCGATGTCGGTCTGCTCTGGGTCGCCGTGCGCAAACAGTGGAACGCCATCGTCCTGTTGAGTCTGGCGGCGACGTTCGCCGTCGAAGTCGGCTGGTTCCACAAGTTCATGACGCCGGAGAAAATGCTGCTTGGCGTCGGCATTTTCGCGCTGTTCGGGCTGCTTTACCTCGCGCTGCCGCTGGCCGCGAAGAAGGCGGACGAGAAAACGACGGTGCGCGCGGCGATGCTCGGGGGACTGGCGCCGTTTCTGTTCGCGTTCTACATGGCCGGCCAGCGCGGCTACGCCGTCGAGTGGCCGCTGCTGTTCGGCTTCATCGCCTGCCTGGATGTCGCGCTGCTGGTCATCACGCTGGCGCGCGGGCAGGTCTGGCTCGCGGTCAGCGGCGCCATCGCGACGGCGCTGACGTTGTTCGTCTGGTCCACACAGGCGCTCGCGCAGTCCAACGCCTGGGGCGCAAGCCTCTCGGCCATTGGCCTCTGCGCGCTCTTCAACCTCCTGCCGCGCGCGGCGCGGCGGTTCGCGCCGGCCGTGGAAGCCGGGGCGCGGGAGATTCTCGAAGCCACCGGGTTGATTGCGGGCAGTGGCCTGGCGCTGTTCACGTGCGTGCTCGTTGGCGAAAAACTTGGCGAACCACCGTGGGTGTTCCTTTGCCTGCTGGCGGCGATGGCTGCGGTGGTGTTCGAGCGCGGCGGCGTCAACGGCCTGCGCTTCGTCGCGCCGGGTGGCGGGATTGTGCTGGGCCTGCTCATCCAGTTCTGGTTTTTCCGCGGCACCGTCGGCGAAACGCTGTTGCGCAACCTGAGCCTGCCGTTGTTGCTCGCGCTCGGCTGGTCGCTGGTGTCGGCGCTGCGCCAGGCGAAGGAACAAGCCAGTGCGCCGCAGCGCGCCGACGTTCATGAAACCGGCGCGGTGGCGACGGCGCTCATTGCCGTCGCCGGCCTGTTCGGATGCCTCGACACGCGGGAACTCGGCGGCGACCCGTGGCCGCTGTTGCTGGCGATGGCGTTCCTCGCGATGCTGCTGGTCGGCTCCGCGTTGCGCCGCGACTGGTCGTGCCTCGTCGCGGTCGGGCTGGCCGCGTCGGCGGCGCTGGCGACGGCGTGGCATTTCAGCTACTTCCACGATTCGGACGTGTCGGTGGTGATGCCGATCTACGCCGCGTTTTATCTGGCGTTCCTGGCGCTGCCGTTTGCGATGCCAAAGTCGCTCGTGCCGATGTGGCCGCAGCGGCTCTGGCCGTGGCTGGCGTCGGGGCTGAGCGGGCCGTTGTTCTTCCTCGTGCTCTACCAGGCGTTCGTCGCGGCGTGCGGCAAGAGCTACGTCGGCGCGCTGCCGGTGGCGATGGCAGGCCTGTCGGTCGCGGCGCTGGCGCAGGTGATGAAGCGGTTTGCCGCCGAAGGCGGGCAGGATGCCGGCGCTCCCCGACTCCGTAATATCGCGCTCTTCGCCGCCGTCGCGCTCGGCTTCGTCAGCGTTGCGATCCCGCTCCAGCTAGACAAACAATGGATCACCCTCGGCTGGGCGTTGGAGGCGGCGGCGGTGTGGTGGCTGTATCGTCGCGTGCCGCACCCGGGCTTGAAATATTTTGGCGCGGTGCTGTTCGCCATCGTCAGCGCGCGGCTGTTGCTGAACCCGGAGGTGTTGCATTACCAGGAGCGCGGCCTGCCGATCCTGAACTGGATTCTTTACACCTACGGCGTCGCGGCGGTCTGCTGTCTCGTCGGCGCGCGACTGCTGCAATCGGTCGAGTGCGACCGCATGGACGAGAACGAGCGCATGTTCTTCTACGGCGGCAAGCTCGGCCTCGCGCCGGTCGTCGGTTTCCTCGGGCTGATTCTCATCTTCGCGCTGATCAATCTCGAAATCGCCGACTGGTATTCACCGGACCGTTACATCAGTTGGAGTTGGGAACAAGACTACGGCCCCAACCTGACGATGTCGCTGGCCTGGGGCCTCTACGCGCTGGTGCTGCTGGTCGTCGGCATGTGGCGGAAGATCAAGCCGTTGCGGTTCATCTCTCTCGGCTTCATGCTGCTGACCATCGGCAAGGTCTTTCTCTACGACCTGTCGAGCCTCACCGGCATGCCCCGCATCCTGTCGTTCCTCGGTCTGGCCGTCGCGCTCATCGCGGTGTCGCTGCTTTACCAACGGTTTGTCTTTCGGAAGGAGACGCAAAATGAAAACGCCGTCGTCTGAGAACCTCACGCAAAGACGCCAAGGTGCAAAGCCAGGTCGTGCTGCTTTCGCGTCTTTGCGCCTTTGCGTGAAACTTGCCTTGTGTCTTGGCGCGACGCTGCTGGTTGCCACCGGCGGTTTCGGGCAAACCGCCGCCAATACCGACGAGGCGCGCAGCGGCTGGAAGTTCCGCCGCAGCGTCACCGTCACCACTGCCGGCCAGCCGGCCGCCTTCGCGGCGCTGCCGTTGCCGCCGGAGGTCGCCGCCGCCGCGCAACCCGACTTGCGCGACCTGCGGCTCATCGGCGCCGATGGCCGGGAGACGCCGTTTGTCGTGGACCGGAAAACCGACCGGAAGGTGGCGCGCCAATGGGACGGCGACCTGACCGACACGCGCTCGGACAAGAAGCTGCGCACCGTCTGGACGGTGGATTTTCGCGAGCCGCGGCGGTTCGACACGATCGAACTGCGGATTGGCGACACGAATTTTGCCAAGCGGTTTCGCGTCGAGGCGTCGGATGACGCCACCGGCTGGCGCGAACTGGCTGCTGACGCCGGCATCTTCGACCGGCAATGGAACTTCCGCGTCCACCACACCGTCATCCGCCTGCCGTCGCCGCAGACCGCGCGCTATGTGCGGCTCACCGCCGACGACCAGCGGTCCGCGCCGATTTCAATTCGCGGCGTGGCGGTTCACATCGCCCGGGATGTGGCCGGCGAGCGCTGGAGCCGGCGGGCCGGCATTGCACAGGAATCGGACGCGGGGACCACAAGCCGCTACCGGCTCGACCTGCCGCCGGGCCTGCCGATCGAGAAAGTGGAGATCGAATCGGACGACGTGGCGTTTTCGCGCTGCTTGGCGCTGGTCGAGGAACGGGAAATCAGCGGCCGGCGGACGAGCATCACGCTCGGCAGCGGCGAAGTCTATCGCCTCAAACTCGAAGACGACGGGTTGAGCGGCGAGACGCTCTCATTTTCCGTGGGGACTCCGCAAGGCGGCGGGCTGACGCTCGAAGTGCAGAATGGCGACAGCCCGCCGCTGCGCAACTTGCGCGTGACCGTGAGCGGCGTCGCTTCGCGCGTGCTGTTTCCCGCGGCCGGTGCTGATGGACAGTGGACGCTCTACTACGGCAACACGGCGACGCGCGCCGCGGTTTACGACCTGGAAATGCTGAAGATGCGCCTCGGCCTCAATCCGCGGTTTGTCGCCGCCGGGCTTGGCCCCGAAACGCGCAACCCGCGTTACCAGCCCGTGCCGCCGATGCAGTTCGTCGCCCCGCACGGCGCGCCGCTGGAGGCGCGGCAATGGAAAATGGCGCGGGCGCTGATGCTGCCGAAGGTTGAAGACATTTACACCGTCACGCTCGCGGCGGCCGATCTGGCGTTGCTGCGGCCCGACTTCGGCGATCTGCGCGTCGTCGGCGTTTCGGGCCGGCAAATCCCGTTCATCCTCGAATCCAACGCCGCCGAGGCGGAAGTCGCGCTGCGTATCGAGCCGGACACGCGGCCGGCCAGGCGCGGCCAACGCGGCAACGTCAGCCGCTACCGGCTCACGGTCCCGGATGCGGGCGGCAAACCGATGACGTTGCCGCTGCAACAACTGCGGCTCGATGCCGCCGAAACTTTCTTCTCCCGTCCGGCAACGCTGTCGGCGCCGTCGCACGATCCGCGGCACGGCGACTACACGCTGTTCGCCGGCGAACTGTCGAGGCGCGCCGGGCGCGACCCGATTCAAATCCACGTGGACGGCGGCCGTTACGACACGTTGTTCCTTCAGATCGAGGAAGGCGACAACGCGCCGCTCACGCTGGAGAAGGCCCGCGCCGCCGTCTCGGTGCCGCGCGTCGTTTTCAAACTAAAACCGGAGGAGGAGAGCTATCGCCTGCTGCTCGGCAACGAACACGCGCAACCGCCGCGCTACGACATTCAGACTCTGCGCCGCGAGGTGCTCGCCTACTCCGCCGTGCCGGTGTCGCTCGCGCCGTTGGAGTCGAATCCCGCTTACCGCCGGTTCGCGGCGGACTATTTCAAGAGCGCGCCGCCAACGGTGCTGCTCTGGGCCGTGCTGCTCGTGGCGGTCGTCGGGTTGCTCGTGCTCACCGTGCGGTTGCTGAAAAAAACGCCGGTGTAGTTGCGATTAAGCCGGCGATTTAACAGGGATGGACAGGATGAGCAGGATAACAACAACTTCTGAAACATCCTGACCATCCTGTCCATCCCTGTTCAATTTCTGTTCACTGCTTGTTTTCTTTCAATTCCCACTGCTCGTCAAAAAGCCCGGCCAGCGCCACTTCCTCGCTCACGTCGCCGGCCGCTGATTTCGTCAGCTTCAATACCGCGTAGTCGCCGAGGCGCGGGAAGAGCAGCGCGTTGGTGCCGCGAAACTCCTTCTCGCCGAACGTGTGGCCGCTGTTGAGTACGACATAACGGGACGGGTTGAGCGGGTTCGGATAAATCATCACCAGCACGTGGTCGGCGGCGCTGAACGTCTTGCCGCCGAGCGTAATGGTGTCCTTTGTCCACTTGATTGGCAATTTATCGGCGATCTGCGCAATGAGTTTGTTGCTCGACGGATCGCCAAAGAGGATCAAGTTCTGATTCGCGATGTCGTCCTTCGTGATGGCGGTGTCGTCTTTCACCTGCACGTCGCCGCGCATCCACTTCGGAAATTCCTTCGCGAACAACTCCAGTCGCGCCTTGGCGCCGTCGTTGGCGAGCGCGTGGTTCGGCGCGCCCGTCGGCCGCACGCAGAGGAACGGCTCCATGAACGCGTCGTCAATCGGGCCTTGCAGGCCGTGGCGTTTGCGCATTGCAAAGGTGTTGTCACTATTTGCAAGTAATGACCATTTTCCATCGCGCCTCTCAAATGTGATCTGCGACGGTTTATCCTTGGAGAATCGGAAGGGTTGCGGTTTAGGTGTAGCGGTCGTGTGGTCCCGAATCGATGCGGTGCGAGCGGCATGAAAATGAAAGCTCTGTCCGTCAATGGCGAGATCCAACCCTTCCAGCAGCACTGAAATCGTCAGTCTTGAGACATTGGAGGTTTTCACACGAAATCCCTTGCGGGGGGCAACCTGCTCGGCGTCAACTTCCGCGCGCTGGTATTGTTTTTCCAAGGCGGCAATCGTAAACCCAAAGCACAGGTTGAACCGCGTCGTATAGGTGACGAATCGCACACGCGTCGGAGACTGCCGGCCGCCCGCCACCGCCTCATTGATGAACTTGTCGCTGGCCGCCTTGCTCTCCGGATGCCAGCGGTGCGGCGTCTTTGGGCCCACGAGGAAGATGGCGCGCAGGTCGGTCGTGAGCCAGTTCAGGCCGTCGGGCTTGAATTTGAAGCCTTCGCGCTCCAATGCCTCGCGCATGGCGGTGGTGCATCGGAGCGCCGGGTCGTCCTCGCCGGCGTAGGCGACCAAGGGAACATTGAAGGCGTTGAGCGCGTAGTCCTCGGCATCGTAGATGTGCAGCGTCGTTTCCTGCCACGGCGGCAGGTCCGAAAGCTTCGCGTATTTCTTCGTGTCGGTGAACCCCGCGCCGGCTTCGACGGCGGCCCATTTGTCGGGATAGTGCAGGCCCAGATGCCACGCGCCCGCGCCGCCCATCGAGAAGCCGCGCAACACAATGCGCTTCGCGTCAATGTTGTATCGCTGCTGGACTGACGCGAGCGCCTCGAACACATCGGTCTCTCCGGCCCAGCGGTAGGCATTGTTGACGCGGCCGAAAACCTCCAGCGTGATGTAGTTCTGTTCCGGCGGCACCGGCTTGCTCTTGGCGTCAGCGTCGTGCGAAGCGATGAAGCTGACTTCGTTGAGCGTTCCGCCGCGGCCGTGGAGCACCAGGTCGAGACGCACAGGCTTCTTGCCGTCGTAGCTGTCGGGAATGATCAATCCATACGGCTGGACGCTGCCATCCACGCGCGACCGATAGGCCCGCACCAGCCGTCCCTTCTGCGCCGGCCATGACGGCTTGTTCGCGGCGAGCTCCTTCGCGCGTGCCAGCCCGCGGTCGAGCGCGGCAAGCGCGTCGGCCACATAACGCTTCGAATAAAACTCCTCGTCGGCGTAACGCAGAATCCACTCGGCGGCCTTGTGATAAACCTCGACGTCGGCCAGCAGCGCGGCGTCGGGCTTTTTCGCGGCGAGTTGCTTCAACGCCGACGCCAGTTCGCCGGCCTTTGCGCGAATCTGCTGCTTCTCGTCATCCGTCGGCTGATACGGCGGCGCGGGTTTTGACGCTGCGGAGGCGGATAAAACGAAACCGATGAACAAGGTGAATGCGGCCAGGAGGCGGGTTCTCATAGCGGCGAGATTATCCGCAACGCGAGCCGCGCTGCAAACTTTTCTCCGCTCGGCAGCTACTTGCCGGACAGTGTCACGAAGACCACCGCGTGCGGCGGTATCTCGCACGTCATCCCGCCGCCGTCGCACGTGACGGGGAAATCCGACACGGCGTCCTCTTTTCGCGCCAGCAGCGGTTTGCCATTGAGATCATTGGCCGTCAGCAAGATGCCCGCCGCGCTTTTCGCCGGGAAATTTTTCAGCCGCACACGGCACGGCACGGTGCGCGTCCACGAACCGTTGGCGATGACCAGATACATCGCCCGCCGGTCCTTGCTCAGCGTCGCCAACACCGGCGTGAGCGGGCCGCCAAGCTGCTCGCGGTCGGCCTGGCGTTGCGGCTCGTAAAACGGCGCGACGCCGTCCGTCGCCAGCGCCCATTCGCCGACGTGCCGGTTGAAGTAGTAGTAAAGCCAGTAGAGCATGAACCGCTTCTCCGGCGCTTCCTGCGAGAGGATGCCAAAGCCTGGCGCGTCGAGCCGGTTCAGCATCTGCCAGCCACTCGCGCCGCGCAGGATGCCTTCGCGGGCGTAGTAGATCAGCCGCACGGCGCGGTGCAGCGTGCCGATGATGTTGGCGTTGCGCCCTTCGTCGTCGGCCTCCCTGCCGCCGGGCGCGCTGCAAATCATGCCCCACTCGGTGTCATATTGATACGTCTCCCGCCGCGGATTGTAGGCGCGCAGGAGCGCGTTGACCCGCAGGGCGCGGTCGAGCATCCGGTAGTTCTCGGTGAGCGCGATTTCCTCGAACGGCAGACGGTGCAAATCCGCGCCGCAGTAGTAGTGCGGCGCGACGAAATTGTAATCGCCGGCGAGTTGCTTGAGCAGGTAGTTACCCCACTTCACGTCATTGTGATGAATGTCCATGCCGAGGCGCGCCTTCGGGTCCGCTTTGCGAACGGCGCGACTGACGGCCTTGAAGTGCTCGATGAACGCGTCTGAAGTCGGAAACGCCTGACCGTCGCCCCACATGGCGGAGTAAGGCTCGTTGGCGATCTCCCAGTGATGAAACTTGTAGCCGTGCCGCAGCGCGTAGCCGACACCGCGCGCCCACGTCTCCGGCGACAGCTTGGTCCGCGCGCCCTGTTCCTCGAACTCCACCACGCAATGTTCCTGCGCCACGCCCACGCGCCGCAGCACCTCGGCGAGCTTGTCTATCGCCGCCTCGACGCCGAACGGCTCGTCGCCGACGGCGTAGAAGCGCGTCATCGGCAGCCGCATTTCGCGGATGGCCGTCTCCAGTTCCGGCGCGAGCGTGTAATCGCCCTTCTTGTTGTAGGGCTGGCCGGTCCAGCCGCAGACGCGGTGGAACGACACGCCGCCCGCCTCCTGCGTCGCGCGGCGCAAACGCTTCGTCGCGTCCACGGTGAACTCCAGCCGTTCGCCGGGCCGCAGCCGATGCTGGAGCGCATCGTGGGTCAGCGTGGTGTCGTTGAGCAGTCGTATTGGATTCGGGTCGGGCCGCTCGGTGACGCGCACGTCGTCAAGCCACAGCGTCCGCTCCTCCCGCGCCTTCGCCGCCGCGTGGAACGTCAGCAACAAGAACCGGCTCTGGTCGGCGAACAGATCGAGACCCTCGCGCACCGAAAACGTGAACTCCTTCCACTCGCCGCCCGCGTCGAACTTGAACGCCCCCGGCGACGCCGCGTCCTCGAACGGGCTGATCGTCCGGTAGGCCGTCCACTGAAACAACGCCGTGCCCGGCTTGTCCGCGCGCGCCCAAAACGAGACCGTGTAAACCATCGCCGGCTTTGGATGGATGGCGCGGTCAGGCGACGACACAATGTAGCCGCGGGTATCCATCGGATGATGGATGCGGAAACTCGCCGCGCCGCCGTGCGCGCAGGAGGTGTCGCGCGTGAAGTCGGCAGCCACCTGGAACTTCTTGTCGCCCCACATCGTCCAGCCCGGCGGCGGGCTTTGCCGCGAGCCGTTTTCAAAATCATCGCTGAAGATCGGTTGTCCTTCGTCGGCTGTCGCCGACAAAGAACCCACAAGCAATAAAAACCAAAAGAGACACTTCATAATGAAACCCCGACATGCCGCCGCAAACTCCGGCGGGAGTTACAAGTTAGTTTCGGATTTCCGGCGCTGCCTACTTCTCCGACACCTTCCAATTCTCGTCGAACAATCCCTGCGCGACGCTCGTGCCTTTGATCTCGCCGGAGGATTCCTTGGACAGTTTCAGCACGTCGTAGTCGGTTTCCTGCAGCCAGTTGAGCGCGACGGTCTTCCGAAGCTCGCGGGTGCCCAGGAGATTATCGCCGCAGTTGACGACCATGTAGCGGCGCGGGTTGAACGGATTCGGGCAGATGAACGCCGGCAGATGTTCGTTCGCGTCGAAGCTCTGCTTGCCCACGCGAACGTGGAGCTTGTCCCACTGGATCGGCAGCTTGTCGGCGATCTGCGCGAGGAGCTTGTTGCTGCCGGCGTCGCCGAAAACGACGAGGTGGCTGTTGGCGATGTCCTCTTTCGTCACCTCGGTGTCGTTCTTGATGCGGATGTCGCCGCGCAGCCACTTCGAGAACGACTTCGCAAAACGGTCCACGGCGGCCTTCGCGTAATCGTTCGCCAGCGGATGCTGCGGCGTGCCGGTCGGCCGCACGCAGATAAAAGAGTCCATCAGGAAGTCGTTGACGGGACCTTGCAGGCCGGGGCGCTTGTGCGGGGTCTTATCGACCAGAGACTGCGCGTCGGTGATGTAGCTCGACTCCCATTTGCCTTTTTTCTTTTCAAACAGAATCTGCGGCGGCGCGGGCGGTGGCGCCGGTGCGACGCGACGCGCGCCAAACGCGGCCACCCGCGTTTGCGGCCTCGGCTGCTGCATCGGCGGGAACGGGAACAACTGTCCATCGAGCGTGAAACTCTGGCACGCGACCGGATAAGGCAGGAGCATGCGCGCGACGTTCCGGGTCTTGAGGGTGCGCTGCTTCTTATCGGCGCTGGTCACGGAGTCCACCTCGGTGCGAGCGTAGCCGGCCTCAACGCCGTCCACGTTGATGTCGAAGCAATGGTTGTAGCGCAACGAGTAAGAAACGAACCGGATGTGTGGCGGCGCTTGACGGCCTTTGACACAGGCCTCGTTGATGAACTTGTCGGATTCGGCCTGGCTGTCGGGATGCCACTTGTGCTCGGTCTTCGGGCCGATGAGGAACACGCAGCGGATGTCCGTCGTCGTCCAGTTGAGGCCGCTGGGCGTGAACTTGAAGCCTTCGCTCTCCAGATGTTCGCGGCTGGCCTTGAGCGCGCCGAAGGGCGTGTCCTCCTCGCCGCAGTAGCCGACCGTCGGGACGTTGGCGGCGTTGAGCATCCAGCCGATCGTGCTGTAAATCCGCCCGACCGCGTCCTGCGCGGACGACGGCTGATCGTTCTTGAACCCGCTCGACGAGCCGCCCGCCCCGCTGCCGCCCGCCTCGAACGCCGCCCACATGTCCGCGTAGTGCAGGCCCATGCCCCACGCGCCCGCGCCGCCCATCGAGAAGCCGCGCAGCACGATGCGTTCGGGATCGATTGCGTAACGCGCACGCACCGAGTCCATCGCCTCCAGCACGTCGGTCTCGCCGCACCAGCGGTAGCCGTTGTTGAGCCGGCCGAACACTTCAAGCCGGATGTACTCCTGGCCGGCTGTGGCGGGCTTGCCCGAGTCGCGCTGGGCGATGAAGTTGGCCTCGTTCATCGTCGGCCCGAACCCGTGCAGGATCACGTCGAGCCGGATCGGCTTCTTCGGGTCGTAGCTTTCGGGGATCTTCAGCGCGTAAGGCTGCACGCTGCCATCCACGCGCGAGCGGTAGCCGCGCACGAGGCAGCCCTTGGCCGCCGGCCACGCCGGTTTGCCCTCGGCGATTTGTTTGATGCGCGCGAGACCCAGATCAAGGGTGTCGAGCGTGTTCTTCACGTCGTTGGCAGTCCAGAACTCCTCCTTCGGATAGCGCAACATCCAGTCGGCGGCCTTGCCGTAAACCTCCACGTCGGGCAGCAGGCTCATGTCCACCGGGAAAATCTTCTTCTCCATCTTCTCCATCGTGGTGAGTACCCGGCCAATCGGCAGCGCCTTGTAGGCCTTCTGGAACTCATCGAGCTTGCCGCGGATCGTCGCCAGCTCCGCATCGGTCGGTTGGTAAGGCGGTGCCACGTCCGGCTGCGCCGCAAACACACCGCTCGCCAACAACGCCGTCACCGCTGATATCAGCATCTTCTTCATGATCGTGTCCTTTCAGAGTCAAACCGCCATCGCACTGCCAAGCCCGTTCATTTTTTGATCGCCGCGACCGCCGCTTCCTGAAACGCGCCGCGGACGACGGAGCCGTCGCCGTTCGGCTGCTGCTTCAGGCGCTGAATCATCATGACGACGATCAGGTCTTGTTTCGCGTCAATCCATCCCTGCGTGCCGTGAGCGCCGCCGTGGCCAAACGTGCCGAGCGAGAACATTGCCGTCACGCCGGCCGGCTGGCGCACGACGCCCCAGCCAAGTCCGAACGACATCCCCTCGACGAAACCGGTCTTGAACTCGCCCGTCTGCGTGCGGGTCATTTGCTCGACCGCGGCCTTTGACACGTAACGCCGGCCGCCGCTCTCGCCGCCGTTGAGGATCATCCGGTAGAAACGGACGAGGTCCGGCGCGGTGGAAAACAATCCGCCGCCGGGAATCGGCGTGCGGTCGCGCGATGTCAGTTCGCCTTTGAGATGAGTGATGCCTGTTTCCACCAAGCCGCGGCCGTTTTCGCCGGGCTGGTAGGATTTCGCGATGCGCCGCGCCTGCGCCTGCGTCGGCCAGAGCGTCGTGTCCTTCATGCCGAGCGGCTTGAGCAGGCGCGCGTCGAGGAACTCCGCGTACGGCCGGCCCGACACGACTTCGACCACGCGGCCGAGCGTGTTCATGCCGCCGGTGGAATAAGCCCACTTGCTGCCCGGCTCGAATTGCAACGGCTGCTGCGCGTAACCCATCACCAACTCGGCGAGCGAGCTGTTTGGCCGGGGTTGTTCCACGTTGCCGAGGCCGGAGGTGTGCGTGAGCAGGTCGCGCAGCGTAATCGGCCTCGCCGGGTGCTTGAGCGTCAGCGACTCCTTGCCGCGCTCGGCGATCATCCACTGGCCTTTGAACTCCGGCAGATACTTCTCGACCGGGTCCTCGACGGAAAGTTTGCCCTCGTCCTGGAGCATCAGGACGCAGGTGGCCGTGAACGGCTTGGTCATCGAAGCGATCCAGAACAGATCGTTAACGCGCATCGGCGTCTTCGTCGCGAGATCGCGGAAACCGACCGCGTCGAGGCAGACGCCGCCTTCGCGCCGCGCCACGAGCGTCACGGCGCCGGCGATGACGCCGTCGTCCACGAACTTCTGCATCTGCTGCGGGATCTCCTTCAGCTTCGCCGGGTCCATGCCGGGCACGGCGGGATTCGGCGGCGCGGCGGTGGAGGAAACAGCCCAGAGCAGCAACGACAGGAGCGCGAGACTGGAGCGGAACGCGGTTTTCATGCGACGGATGTTATAGAGGAGTTCATCCCGCGCGGCGAGTGTGTTTATGAATCTCCCGATTGGGATTTGAAGTGTCGTGCCATCTTATTGCCTTATTGCGACACACCCCAGAGCTTCTTCAGTAGCGCATACATCTCCGGGTCGTGCTCCTTTAATTCGGCGCTGACGAACGGATAGAAATCGTTGGTGCCGAAGAACGCTTCAGTACTTTCCGCAAAGTATTCCTGGTCGTTGTTGAGCGCGTAGTGACGCTTGTGCTGGCCGTGAATATAAAGGACGGCGTCGTATTTCTTCGACTCGACGGCGTGCTTGTAGCATTCCTTGATCCCTGCGTTATCGTGGCCCAGCACCTTGTGGTGATAGGCATGCGCCAGCTCATGCAGCACCATCCACGGCTGCTCGTGCGTCCATGCGAGGAAGTTCTTTGCGTTGGCCAACTCCACCGCGCCGGCCTTCGCCGGGTTCATCCCGTGCTCGCGCAGCCATTCCGGCGACGGGTGATAACACATGCACTTGTGCTTCGGGTGAGCCAGCTCCACCCAAATCGGCACCCGCCGCAACTTCGCCAGCGCTCCGGCGGGCACGACGTAGCTGATGCGGTAGAGGTGATCGCCGAGCAACTTCAGCGTCTCGTCGCAGAGCTTGCGTTGCTCATCGCAATCGAGCTTCTGGTTGACCAGCACCCGCCAGCCTTCGACTTGGCGCTCGTGGTAGGCGGTGACCGGGTCCCACGGTTCCGACGACGCTGACTTGAGCGGCGCAGACTGAGCCCGTGCGCTCGACGACGCGAGTGCGAAAGCGATCCATGCGACGGCCAGACAATTTGTGAGCAGGTTCATGGTGTATTCACTTTCTCAGTAATGTTCACACGGCTTGTCACCCACGCCACGGCGCGCGGGATGAAATCCTCCAGACCCGGTGTTTGTTCCGGGTGCGGGCTGCTGACGATGACGCGGCCCTTGCCGCAGCGTCCGGCGACGATGGCGGGCGAATTGATCATGACGCCTTTTGGCGAATCGTGTTCGGCGACTTCCGTCCGAAAAAACGCCAGCGGCTCGTAGTCGGGCAGCGACTCGACGCGCGCCGGGCAGAGAATCGGGCCGTTGGCGTATTTGCAATCGAACGCGCCGTTACGGTCGCCGAGGATTTCTCGGCCGTGGCGGGTCAGTTCGACCTTCACCATCGCGTGGCCGCGCTCCCATTTCGGCGAGGGGGTTTTGGCATTGAGGATTTTCAGCCCCCACGAAAACCCGCTCGTTGCCAGATACGCGCCGGCGCAAATGCCGACGTAACCGCCGCCGTCTTCGACAAACTTCCGGATGCGGGCGCGGCCGCCCTCGCCAAGCGCGGCGGCTTCCCGGCTGCCGCTGCCGCCGGGAACGGCAATCGCATTGAATTGGTCAAGCGCCCCACTGCCGATGTCATCACCGCAGACACGCACGGCGATGGCGTCCGGTTGCCTGCCGACTTGTACAATGACGCGTTCCGCACCGATGCCGCCAGTGCCACCGGAGTCGTAAACGGCAAGGCGAATCGGCGGCGGAGTGTTGGGGTGCTGGAGTGTTGGAGTGTTGAGGGAGACTCGCTCGGTCATCAGTTCGGGAGTGACCGAGTCGTCAATCATATCCAGATGTTTCAACAGCGTGTGCATCATGATTCGATGCTGCCGGGCGCGCACGGACAACGCCTGGGATTTGATTGTTGTTTCCAGAATCATCGCGTGCGCGCCGAGGTGAGCGCCGGTGGCGCGGGCGAAACTGCCGTCGATCGGCGGACCGCGCAGCGTGAAGCGGTGGCTCAGGTTGGTGATGGTGGCGTTGACGGCGGCTTGAATCGCCAGCGCAACGGCTTTGTCGTCCGGCGTTGGGAAAGCGATGACGCTGCTGCCGACGCTCTTGTTGGTCATCCCGTTGAAATCGGTGCCTTCGTGCAGGTCAATGACCCACGTCGGTTTCTGTTGGCGCGCAAAGTCCCACAACGCCGTCGCCAGCGCGCCTCGCGGCGGGCCGTCCTCCTTCGCTTTGGGGAAATTGCGGTTGAGGTTGGCCTGTTCGACCGGCTCGCCGGGCATCAGCCGCCTGTTGGCTTTCAGAGCGACGACGTTGGCGCGCGGCACGACGATGAGTTTGCCGCGGGTGATGGGCCAGTGGCGAATTTGGCCGGCGGCATACGCACCGGCGGGCTCATCGCCGTGGACGCCGCCGCTGATCATCACGGTCGGCCCGGCCTTGCCGCTGTCGCGAACATAATAGGGAGTGGCCGCTGGCGTGCCGTCGGCGATGATGCCGGACAGCTCCGCGCCGAGCACGCAAGTCGCGGAGAGAAACCCGAAGATGAACCATGAAAGTTTCAAGAGACGCGCTGGTGGCAAAACGTAGCGGCTCGACCACCACGAGGAACCTTCGCCTTGTGAACGTTCAATCGTTGTCATCAGGGGTCATTGCTATTTCGCGGCCTCGACGCTGCCGAGCACGCGCATCACGGCGAGGTCGCCCTCATTGAAAAGGTGCACGCCGTCGGCGCCCGCCGCATACCACTTCGCAGCGCGGGCGCGGTATTGGTCGAGCGAAAGGCTGCCGCGGGGCGGCGGCTTCATCTTGCCCGCGGCGATGAGCTTGTCCTCTTGCGCGGTGAGGTCGTGGCCGGTGGTGATCGCCTCCTCGCCAAAATAAACCGCGCAGCCGGTGCCCTTCGCCATCTTCACGAACGGCGCGAGATCGAACTCGTAACCGCCGAGCGTGTGTTGCGCGAGCACGAGGTAGTCGAGCAGGCCGTCCTTGAGCCATCGCTCGATGTCGCAACCCCAGGCGCGGTATTCGCGCCAGTCCACGCGGGCCGAGAGACCGAGATGGCGGCCCTTGCGTTTGCCGGCGTCGTCGAGCATCGCGCGCACGGAGCGGACGAACTCTGTCATCACGTCGGCGCGCAGTTGCAGCCAGCGCGCGTCATCGGCCTTCAACTCGCGCGGGTCCTGGCCGAACTTTTCCTTGAAGGCTTTGATGAGCGGTTCCTCGTAGCCGAAGAACGCCGGATGGCGGAGAAAGTCGAGGTTGATGCCGTCAATGTCGCGCTCGGCGACCTCGCGCAGGATGCGGAGCTTGAAGTCGCGCACTTCGGGAAACGCGTAGGAGAGCTTGGTCCTGTCCTCGCCCTTCGTCCCGCGCACGCGAAACTCCGGATGGTCCCACCAAAACCTGCTGTTCAACATCCGCGGCAGCGACTCGCCCATCCAACTGGGCGGGTAATCGCCGTTCATTCGCAGCGAACCGTAGCAGAGCAGGCCCGCCTCGTGGCACGCGTCGGCGACCGCCTGCGTCAGGTTCACGCCGCTGTCAGCGATGGCGCGGAGCGTGTCATACACCTGCTTGTCGCCGCGGCGCGGAAACTCCGTGACGCCGTCGCCGATCAGCTCCGTCACCTTCGAGGGATAGTTCACGCGGCTGCCCGACAGGAAACACCACTCCAGCACCGCCACTTGCGTGTCGCGGTAGGCGAGGATGCGTTTGCGAACATCGGCCGGCGATTTGTAGGCGCCGCCGTAGAACGCGCTGAACCCATCGTCGTTGATGACAACCGCTTTCGGCGCGTTGCGAGGCTTGGGAGCTTCGGGTGGCGCGGCGGTTGTCGTGAGGGGCAGCAGCGCGACGGTCAGCGCTGGCAGCCACGGTTTCCATCCAGCGAATCGCTTCATGGGCGCGAGCGTATCAGCAACGCCCGCGAAGGCAAGTCGTTAGCGGTAAAACGCCGCGCTGCAAAAACTGACAACCGAGTTCGTCTCCGTCTCGTGCGACTGGCCGTAGTCGAGGAGCCGCGCCGCCGCCGGCTGGAGCGCCGCCAGCAGCGTGTAGATGGCCGGGTAGCCGCAGACGCGCCGCGCGTCCTTGTCGGCGGCGATGTTGCGGTGAAACTTCTCCGCGTCGCACGAAAGGATCGCGTCGAGCGTGACGCGGTCGTCGCGTTTCAGCCGCGCGCGGCGCGGTTCGTCCATCGCCTCCTCGTCGCCGAAGCGCCCGCCGATGTGCGCCATATCCACGCCGGCGATGACGCAGACCTTGCCGCGCCGGGCGTCCACGAGCTTGCGCAACGCCCGCGCGAAGCCCGCCACCTGCGGGTCGCCGAGCGGCGACGCGCCGGTCTCGCTGAACTCGTGGAACGATCCGGCCAGCACCGGCACGATGCGGGCCTTGAGGTTGCCGCCGAAGATGTGCTGGAGCCAGACGGCCTGGAACTCGATGCTGTGCTCGGAGCGATGCGCCCACTCGTCGTCAAAAAAACCGAACGGCAGTTCCGCGGCGAGCGATTCCAGCGCGTCGCGGTCGGTCCGCGCCACGCCGAACGGCGTCTCGTAGTCCTTCCGCAGTCCGCCGAACCGCTGGCGCATCGGCTGATGGCCCGTGCCGAGAATGACGAACAACTCGATGTCGTCGCGGCCGCGCAGTTGGCGATAGGCGCGCACAAACGACGGTCCGCCGCGGCGCAGATCAATGTGCGGCACGATGATGCCGGCGAGCTGGCCGGCAGGCGGCGTTGCGCCGTCCGGGCCGCCGGCTGCGGCGAGATGGCCGTTGAGCATCGCGGCAAGTTCCGCCGGCTCGGCCGGGTAACTCCCGCCGGCGTGGGACGCTTGCCGCAGGGGCGACTCGCGAAATTCGCGTTCGAGTTGCTCGCGATACTTGTGGAACCGCTCGTTGTCGAGCAGCAGCGCCTCGTCGAGCTTGGCGATGACGCCATTGAGCGCCTCGCCCGGCAGAATCTGGCCGGTGGCGCGCGCGAATTCCGCCTGGATGTCGACGACGGTGTTCTTGCCGGTAAACCGCTGGAGGATGGGAATCAGTGTCGGCGAGACGACGACGGAGTTGTCCGTCCACCGCAGCGGATCGCGCAGCACAATCAGACGCTGGCCCTCGTGCTCGACGGGGAACGCCTCGATGGGTCGCAGCTTGGGTTTTTCGTTGGCGCTCACTTTGAGCGGTTGCGGTCGCGCAGCCAGCCGTAACACATGCCGGAGAAACCGGTGACGTAGGTCAGCGCCTTGCCGAGCATCAGCGACGTGAAGAGCACCGGGTGTTGCAGGATCAGCTTCCCGTGCCTGAGGTATGCGGCCCGGAATGGATTGTATTGGCGGACGGTCACGCCCTTGAACTTCTTGAAGTAAAGGTGCGCCGACTGGCTGTAGTAGAACTGCTTCCGCGCCGCCTGCAATACCGTGCAGCCCTCGTGGTGCCAGAGGAACGTCTCCTTCGCCACGCGATGCCGGAAGCCGGCCTGCGACAGCCGCGTGTGAATGTTGTAGTCCTCGGAAAAAAGAATCTGCTCGTCGTAGCCGCCGACCGTGTCGAACGCCTTGCGCGTCATGAACCGCGCGCCGCAACGGTCGGGGTCGTCGTCAATCACGATCTTCTCCAGCGCCCGAGCCCGCGCCCAAAGCGTGTTGCCCGTGGAGCGCTCCGGGATGGACAGGAAATCGAAATGCTCCTCCTCGGCGATCTTCACCAGCGTGGCAATCGTCCCCGGCGTCATCTCCATGTCCGAGTCAATGTGGACCAGATACTTCGTGTCCGTCGCCGCCACGCCCTTGTTGCGGCCGACGTGCCGCTCGACGGGCAGCTCGATGAGCTTTACGAACGGAAACTTCCCGCAGACCTCCTGCGTGCCGTCCGTGCTCAACGCGTCCACCACCACCACCGTGATCTTCGCCAGCGGATACTCCTGCCTGGCGACGCTCTCCAGCAACCGTTGCATCTCCGCGGCGCGGTTCCGCACCGGGATGATGATCGCCACCGTTGGTTGTTCCGTCGCCATATCGTGTTGTTCTTTTGATCGCGCTGCCGGGCCGCACACCATACATAACTCCGCCCTCCCGGCGTTCAAGTTCAAAGAATCGTCTTCCGAAACGGCGGCGGGGCGCATCTCAAGCCCCTTGCTCTGGCCGCTCTTTCCACAAATTCATTTGGGGTCGTGTTGCACCGGGTGCCATCAACCGCCACCGCGACGTTTTTCATATAACTAATGGATTTACAGTCTGTTATGCGAAATAACGATTTTCTCTATTGGGGTTCGTTTCGCAAAAAAATGTTCGTCGCGGGAGCCGGAGCGGATCGAAATGTTCATATTCCTACGGAAAAACGATGTTTTTGATTTTCGCTGCGGCCATCATTTGGGTTCGTTTTGCAAATTCTCTGAAACGCCGGCAGAACAAATTCCAGCAACAGGACTTGGGCAAAAAATCATCGAGCATAGAATCATGATTTCGCCTTCCATCTGTCCCAGCTTGCTGGGATGGGGTCGGATCTGGTCGGATCGGCCCCACTGGGAGCGCGGGCATCCTGCCCGCCGCCGTTTGCGCACCAGGCGGCGGATTGGAATCATGGAGGATGTCATAATGGCCTGCTCCACTCGGATTGGGTCGGATCGAGTCGGATTGGGGTCATGCGGTCGTAAAAAATAATAGTCGAAATCACTTTGACCCACTTTGACCCACTTTGACCCACTTTGACTCACTTTGACCGGGTTTGACCGGGGCGGCCGGAGCGAGACTCTTGGAGCCACGGATGGAACACGGATGAAACACGGATTCTTGAGTCCATGACAGACACTCTCTTGTTGGAGTTTTTTTGTTCCACGGATTTCACGGATTTCACGGATTTCACGGATGGACTGTTTTATGGGCGCTCCTGTCTGGCTTCTGCTTTTCCCGCCTGCCTTCCGCCCTCCGCTTTTCGCCTTCTCCAATCTGCCATCTCCTATCTCCCATCTGCTTTCCGCTCGCCTTCCGCCCACTGTTCTTTCCCTTCCGTCTTCTGACTTCTGACTACTGTCTTCTGTCCTTGCCTTTTCATCGTCGGCCACAGTGTAGTGAAATTCTCCAATCATGTCAAGCAAAATTCTCTACTTTTTAGCCTCTTCCCGCCGAACCCCGCTATCGTCGCCCAAGCCGCCGCCGCCAGAAAGTAAAACCCGGCTATTGCCTTGTTAAGCCAGCCGCGCAGCGATACTCTCCGCCGAAATGAAGCCACTCTGGACAGGCATCATTTGGCTATCGGGCGTCATCCTCACGGCACTGGTTGCGCTGGTGGGTTTCGTGGCGCAAGAATGGCTCGGAGGCAAGCCGTTGCCTAAACTGCCGCGGCTCCTGGCTTTTCTGCAAAGTCATTGGCTGGCGTTTGTGGTCGTGGCTGTCGTGTGGGCCGCCGTGCTCTGGCTGGTGCAATGGCTCAAGGATCGGAAGACTTCGAAGCCCGACTCGCCGCCATCGCCGACTGCCGGTGATCATCAGGCAACGACGACTGGAAATGGCTCTCCTGCATTCGGCGAAGTTTCTGGCGGACAGGTCTTCACCGGGCCGGTTACAATTGCTCAGCCACCGCCATCTCCGACGCCACCCGTTTCGCCATCGCCCCAACCTCTCCACCAGCTTCCCGCCCCGCCGGCCGACTTCACGGGACGCCTGAGTGATCTGGATGAACTGCGCCGCCATTTCAAAACCAAAGGCGCCGTCATCACCGGCCTTCGCGGCGCGGGCGGCATCGGCAAGACAGCGCTGGCGCTGGTCGTCGCGGACGAATTGAAGAAAGACTTTCAGGACGCCCAGATCTTTCTCGACCTCAAAGGTGCCAGCGATTCTCCCATGTCTCCCGCGCAGGCCATGGAGCACGTCATTCGCTCATTCGATCTTAAAGCCGGGATTTCCGAGGATCCTGAACTTTTGGCGGGACAGTATCACTCCATCCTCGACGGCAAACGCGCGTTGCTGCTGTTGGATAATGCCCGCGACGCGGCCCAAGTCCGGCCCCTGCTGCCGCCGTCTTCCTGCGCCGTTCTCATCACGTCTCGATGGAATTTCGAGTTGGAAGGCATGATGACCCGGCATATCGAAGAACTGCCGATGCCCGAAGCCAGAGCCTTGCTGCTGAAAATAGCCCCGCGCATCGCTGACCTCGCCGACGCCATCGCAGCGCAATGCGGCCGCCTCCCCTTCGCTCTGCGCTTGGCGGCTTCTGCTATCAAATCGCGACCCATGCTCAGTCCCGCCGACTACCTCGAACGGCTCACCCGAAGCCGGGCCAAGGAATTGGACGCCGTCATCGCCTCGCTGCGGCTCAGCTACGATCTGCTCGCGCCCGAACATCAATTGCCTTGGCGGCTGCTCGGCGTTTTCCAGCCCGGCAGTTCCTTCGACCGGCTTGCGGCATCTCAAGTCTGGGCGCTCGACGAACCAACGGCGCAGCCAACCCTCGAAAGCCTTTACGCCGCCTCCATGCTGGAATGGACCGGGTCCACAGGCCGCTATCACCTCCACGATCTGGCGGGCGACCTCGCGCGTGGCCTGCTCAGCCCGGCCGAACAAAGCGATGGCGGCTTCCGCCACGCCCGGCATTTCCTCGACGTCTTGAATGTCGCCGCCAAGTTGTTTACCGACAAAGACAAAGCCAAATCCCTGGCTGGCCTGGGGCTCTTCGACCGGGAAAGAACCAACATCGAAGCCGGCCAGCGATGGGCCGCCGCACTCCATGACCAAAACAAAGAGGCGCTCAAGCTGTTGGCGGCATTCTCAGCCAGTGCCAATGACTTGCTTGTCCTGCGGCAACATCCACGAGCCGAGCGCATCCCGTGGCTGAATGCCTCGCTCCAAGCCTGCCGAGTCCTTGGCGACCGTCGAGGCGAAGGCGGCTCGCTGGGTAACCTCGGCAACGCCTACTTCGTCTTGGGCGAGCCGCGCAAGGCCATCGAGTTTCACCAGCAGCAACTCGAAATTGTCCGCGAGATTGGCGACCGCAGTGGCGAAGGCGCCGCGATGGGTAACCTCGGCACTGCCTACGCCGTCTTGGGCGAGACGCGCAAGGCCATCGAATTTTACCAGCAAGCGCTGGTCATTGACCGCGAAATCGGCGACCGCCGGGGCGAAGGCACTGCTCTGGGCAACCTCGGCACTGTCTGCACCGTCTTGAGCGAGCCGCGCAAGGCCATCGAGTTTCACCAGCAAGCGCTGTTCATTGTCCGCGAGATCGGCGACCGCAGTGGCGAAGGTAACGTGTTGGGCAACCTCGGCGTTGCATACAAGAACTTGGGCGAGATGCGCAAGGCCATCGAGTTTCACCAGCAGCAACTCGAAATTGTCCGCGAGATCGGCGACCGCAGGGGCGAAGGCGCCGCGCTGGGCAACCTCGGCCTTGCCTACGCCGACTTGGGCGAGATGCGCAAGGCCATCGAGTTTTACCAGCAAGCGCTGGTCATTGACCGCGAGATCGGCGACCGCCAGGGCGAATGCACCGCGCTGGGCTGCCTCGGCCTGGCCTACGCCGCCTTGAGCGAGACGCGCAAGGCCATCGAGTTTTGTCAGCAGCGTCTGGTCATCGCCCGCGAAATCGGCGACCGCCGGGGCGAAGCTGCCACGCTGGACAACCTTGGCAATGCCTACGCCGACTTGGGCGAGACGCGCAAGGCCATCGAGTTTTACCAGCAAGCGCTGGCCATTGTCCGCGAGATCAGCGACCGCCGGGGCGAAGGTGCCACGCTTTATAATTCGGCCCGCCAGTTTTTCAAACTGGGGCAGAAGGCGGAGGCGGTGGCGCGGGCGGAGACGGCGCTGGCGATATTCGAGGCCATCGAAGACCCCCACGCGGCCCAAGTGCGGGCGCAGTTGGCGGCGTGGCGCGGGCAGGGCGCAGCCTGAGCAAAAGCCGCCGCGTGCGGGCGTCTGTTGACGGCAGCGGCGGGGGTCGGCTATGCTCGGCGCAGTGGTGCGCACGCAAACCCGATGATTGAATGGATTATACCGTTGCTGGCGCTGGCAGTGCTGCTGGCGCTGTCGGCGTTTTTCTCCAGCACCGAGACGGCGCTTTTCTCGCTGGGGAAAATCCACACGCGCCGGCTCGCGGAGCAATCGCCCGCGCTCGGCGCGATTGTGACCGACCTGCTCGCGACGCCGTGGCGGCTGCTCTCGACGATTCTGCTCGGCAATACCCTCGTCAACACGACGGCGACGGCGCTGATGTTCTGGTGGCTGATACAGCGTCACTCCGCGTCCAAGGCGGCGCTCGGCACGATTGTCATCATGGTGGTGCTGCTGGTGACGGTGGGTGAACTGCTGCCGAAACTGCTGGCCGTGCTCAATCCCATGCGGGTGGTGCGGTTCGTGGCGGCGCCGATCCAGACGCTGGCGCGGATGCTGGGGCCGCTGCTGGCGCTCTCGCAAGGCGTCTCGGACGGACTGTTGCGCCTGGTCGCACCGAAAAGCTCCAAGGCGGCGGCGGGGTTGTCCGACGAGGAAGTCGGCACGCTGCTGGAAATCAGTTTTCAGGAAGGCGTGCTGCGCGAGACCGAGAAGCACATGATCCAGGAAATCCTCCGCCTGCGCCGCCGCACGGCCAAGGACCTGCTGACGCCGCGGGTGGACATGGTGGGCGTGCCGGCGACGATGCCGAAGCCGGAGCTGATCGCGTTCCTGAAAAAATCGCGGCACCGGCGCGTGCCGGTTTTTGACGAATCGCCGGACACCATCGTCGGCATTCTCGACGCGCGGCGGTTCCTGTTGTCGCCGGAGGAGGACGTGGTGGAAATCATGGACCCGCCGTCGTTCGTGCCGGAGACCATGAACGCGGTGCGGTTGCTGAAAAGTTTCCAGACGCACAAGCAGCCGATGGCCATCGTGGTGGACGAGTTTGGCGGCACCGAGGGCGTGCTCACCATGGCCGACATCCTCGAGGAGATCGTCGGCGACATGGCCGGCGAGTTTCGCCAGCCGGAGCAGGACGTCCGGCTGTTGCCGGACCGTTCGTGGCTGGTGCGCGGGGAGATGCGGCTGGACGATCTCAACGAGCGGCTGGACCTGCGGCTGGCGTGCCCCGGCGTGGAAACCGTCAGCGGGCTGGTGGCCACGCGGCTCGGCGGCATTCCGCGGACCGGCGCGCAGGTCCGCATCGGCGACGCGCTGTTCACCGTCGAGCGCGTCGCCAAGAACCGGATCGTCGAGCTGCGGCTGAACCGCACGGAGACGGGCGCATGAGCACGCTGACTATCATCCTGCTGCTGGTCTGCGTGGCGCTGTCGTTTTTCTTCTCCGGCATCGAGACCGGCTTGCTCTCGCTCAACAAAATCCGCCTGCGCAACCGCGCCCGCCGGCATGATCCGCGCGCGCTGATTCTCCAGCAATATCTCGACCGGCCGGAGCGGCTGCTGGCGACGGTGCTGGTTGGTAACAACCTCGTCAACGTCACGGCCACGGTCATCGCCATGCAGGCGGTGTTGCGCCACTGGTCGCTGCGGCCGGGCGTCGGCGTGCCGCTGGTGATCGCGCTGATGGTGCTGGTGCTGTTGATCGTCGGCGAACTGGTGCCGAAATCGCTGTTCCGGCTGTATCCTTTCAAACTGAGCATGATGCTGGCCCGGCCGTTGCGCTGGAGCGCGGTGGCGATGACGCCGCTGACGGTCTCGTTCGAATGGATGGCGACGGCCTTCATGCGTCTGGCCGGACTCGAACGCGCGAAGAAGGAACTGTTCGTGAGCCGCGAGGAACTCATCTTCATCGCCCGCGAAGGCGAACTGGCTAGCCAGCCGGACGCGGAGCAGCGCAAGATGATCGGCGGTGTGTTCGAGATGTGCGCCACGCCGGTGCGCGACGTCATGGTGCCGATGGCGCAAGTGCTCGCCGTCACGCCGCAGACCTCCATCGCCGAAGTGTTGCGCCAGGCGCGCGAGCGCAACGTGACGCAACTGCCGGTGCTCGACGCGGCCGGCCAGCTCGCCGGCGTCGTCAACGTCTATGAGATTCTCTTCAGCGACGGCGATGTTGCCGCCAAGACCGCCGCGGATTTCTGCCGGCCCGCGCCGACGGTGGACAGCACCGAACTGCTCGACCGGGCGCTGGCGCACTTGCGCGGCGTTGGCGGGGCGATGGCCGTGGTGACGGACGTCAAACGACGGCCGCAGGGCGTGGTGACACTGACGGACCTGGTGGAGAAGATCGTCGGCTCAATTGAGTTGTGAGCCGCCGCGCCGCGGTCAAGAAGGGGACAACGCAGAAACCCAGCGCGGCGGAGCCGCAACCCAAGACGGTGGGGCGAGACTCCGTCGAGCCTCCTTCTTGGGCGTGTCGAGCTTTCAGACTGCGGAGGCTCGACGGAGTCTCGCCCCACCGATCATAAATCTTCGCGGCCTGCGAGGACTCTTCGACATTGTTGTAATATGGAAGACGCGAAGTCGCGAAGAACGGAAAGAACTTCGCGCCTTCGCGTCTTCGCTGTTCAAACTCCGCCTCCCCAATGGCCTCAGCCTATTTCTTGCTCTTGAAAGCGCGCGACATGGCCTGCGCCATCTCGCGCTCGGCGGTGCGGCGTTTGATGTCCTCGCGGCGGTCCACCTGCGTCTTGCCCTCGGCGAGGGCGAGTTCGACTTTGGCGACGTTGCGTTTGTTGAAGTAGAGCTTGAGCGGAATCAGCGCCTTGCCCTTGGCGGCCATCTGGCCCATGAGGCGGTGAATCTGGTCGCGGTGGAGCAGCAGCTTGCGCTCGCGCGTCGGGCTGTGGTTCCAGATGTTGCCGTGGGTGTATTCGGGGATGTGGGCGTTGAAGAGCCAGACCTCGTCCTTGTGAAGCCGGGCGAAGGCGTCGTTGATCGTGGCGCGGCCGTTGCGGAGGCTTTTGACCTCCGTGCCGGTCAGCACGATCCCGGCCTCCATCGTTTCAAGGATGGCGTAATCGTGGTGCGCCTTGCGGTTGGTGGCAATGTCGGACATGTCGTGCCGCCGAATCTAGCGCGCTGGACGGCGGCGGAGCAAGCCAAACGGCGCTGCCGCCACTTTGCTCTGGCAAAAACCGCCGCAGGTCGCTAGAAACTCCGGCAGTTCCGGAGTGCACCGGAGCCACGCCCAAAGGAGTGACATGAAAACCATTGCTGGTCTAGCCACCATACTCGCGGCGGCCGTCGCCGCGCAAACCGCGGAGGTCGCCATGGAAAACGTCGAATACAAGGGTTGGAAGAACAACCTCAAGATCGCCAACCAACAGATGGAGTTGATCGTCACGCTGGACATCGGGCCGCGCGTGATTTTCCTCGGGCCGGTCGGCGGCGAGAACGTCTTCAAGAACTACGACGCGCAGATGGGCAAGAGCGGCGAGAAAGAATGGCAGATTCGCGGCGGTCACCGGCTCTGGCTCGCCCCGGAAGGCATGCCGTTCAGTTATTTCCCCGACAACACGCCGGTGGCGACGAAGAAACTCGGCTCCAACTCCATGCGCTTCGTTCCCGCGCCGGAGACGCCCAACGGCATCCAGAAGGAAATGGACATCACGCTCGACGCCGCGGCGAACCACGTCAAGGTCGTGCACCGGCTCAAGAACATCGGCAAGAAAAAAGTCCACATCGCGCCGTGGGCGTTGACGGTGATGGCGCCGGGCGGCATGGAGATCATCCCGTTGCCGGCGAAAAAGTCGCACGACGAGGAACTCCAGCCAAACCAGTTCATGACGATCTGGGCCTACACGGATTTCGCCGACCCGCGCTGGCATTGGGGCACACGCTATTTCACCCTCTCGCAGGACCCGCAGAAAGGCCCGACGAAGATCGGCCTCGCGCATCAGGAAAAATGGATCGGCTACCTGCGCAACGGATTGCTGTTCGTGAAGGTGATTGATTACAAGCGCGGCGCGGCCTATCCCGACAACGGTTGCAACCTCGAGACCTTCACCAACCAGGAGTTTCTGGAGGCGGAATCGCTCGGCCCCGTCGGCGACCTTGCGCCGGGCAAGTCGGTGGAGCATGTTGAGCAGTGGTATCTGTTCACGGGCGTGCCGCGTGTGGCGTCCGGCGACGAAGCCGCGATTGACCGGAACATTCGGCCGCTCGTGGAGCGTATCAAGTAACACCGGTGGTCGCGCGCAGCCGATTTGCGGCAGCGCGGCGCCGAGAGAAAGGTGTGAAATGAAACTGAGAATCGTGAAAACGATGGCGGCCATCGCCATTTTTGCGGCTGCGGGTTGCGCCACCAACCAGCCGTCGGGCTGGGGCTTCCGCTACGAAGACCGTGACAAGATCAACGACGTGGCGGCAAAGATCGAATCGGTCTCCGCCGAACTCCAGCAACTGGCGATGCAGCCCGATTCCTACCTCGCCACCAAAAACATGTATATGGCAAGCCCGTATGACACGAAGGCGGCGGACACCGTCCGTTTTTTTGCCGGCGAAGCGGCCCGGTTTCACCGTGCTGTTGGAGCGTGGCAGCCGGGCGGCAACATCGGCCTGGATTACAGCAGCCTGACCCGGCAATGGGTGGCTATGCAAAATGCCTCGGCCCGGTTGAGGTCGTCCGAACGGATGCGCGTAAGGATCGAGACTCTCAACGCGTTGATGATTGATCTCAGCCGCTTCACGAGCTCCGGCACCGGCGCAACCGGCCCCGCGCCGCGTTAATAGAGGGCTTTCCATAAGCCTTGATCTGGCAGGGTCGCCGCATTGCGGCGTCTCTGCCGAAAAAACTCCGCCTTAACTTCAGATTTCCGCGGCGTATTGCTGCACCTTCGCGACGGCGGCCACGATGTCATCCATGTCGTGCCGCGTGCCGAGCAACGTTGCCTGGCTCAGCCAGACCGCCTCGCCGGCGCACGCCTTTTCGCAGACGGGACAACTCACGCGGCTGTAATCCAAGTCCGGGTGCGAATGTTTCCAGCCGGTGTAGGGAGCGAAATTTTTTTCCAAGAACAGCGGTTGCCGGTAGAGCGGCATGGGATAGCCGGGCGACGCCGTGACGCCCTCGGCCTTCAGCGCCGCGAGGAACTTCTGGCGGGGCTGGCCGCCAAATCGCGCGGCGTCGTAGCGGAACAAATAGAGATGACGGCTCACGCGCGTCGCGAACGCGTCCTGGCGCATCGGGCGGATGCCGGGGATTGCCGCCAGCTCACGGTCGAGGTAATGCGCGTTCGCCTCGCGGCGGTCTGTTTGTTTTTTCAGCCGCTTCAATTGCGAGAGCAGCAGCGCGGCCTGCATTTCCGTCATGCGGTGATTGCCGCCAAGCAGGAAGTGGGCATACCAGTTGCCCGCGCCTTTTTCGTAGGCCGCGAGACGGCCGGGCAGCGTGCCGTCGGGCCGCAGCTTGAGCCGGCCGCCGTTGTGCAGCGATTGGCAGATGGCGTAAAGCTCCTCGTTGTCGGTGGTGATGAGGCCGCCCTCGCCGCCGGTGAGATTTTTCGACGCCTGAAAACTGAACACGCCCATCTCGCCGATGCAACCGAGTCCCTTGTTCTTCCAGCGCCCGCCCCAGCCGTGGCAGGCATCCTCGATAATCTTCAGTTTGTGCTTTTTCGCAATCGCCAGGATGCGACCCATGTCGCACGCCAGCCCGGCGAAATGCACCGGGATGATCGCGCACGTGCGCGGCGTGATCGCCGCCTCGATCAGGCGCGGGTCCAGGTTGTAGGTGTCGGGATCAATGTCCACGAACACCGGCACGGCGTTGCATTCCACCACCGCCGTCGCCGTCGCCAGAAAAGTGTATGGCGGCACGATCACCTCGTCGCCTTCCTCGATGCCGGCGGCCATCAGCGCCAGCCGCAGGGCCGTCGTGCCGTTGGTGAGCGCCACGCCGTAGCGCGCGCCCTGGAACTTCGCGAACGCCTCCTCGAACTGTCCCGCCAGCTTGCCGGTGGTGCAGCACCACACGCCGCTCAACACGACCCGCGCCACCGCCTGCGCGTCCGCCTCGGTAAACACCGGCCAGCGCGGAAACGGTTTCGTCCGCACCGGCTTGCCGCCATGAATTGCCAGCTTGCTCATCAAAAAATCTCCGTCCTCGTTGCCGCGCCGCCGCCGCCCGCCATGCGGACCGGTCCGACGCCGCGCCCCGCATCGTCCAACACGCGCCGCGGTTGCGCAAGCAGGATTCGATTGGCTGGGCGGCGCTCTATAACGAGCCTTCGCGTCCGTTGAATTCCGGTTTCCCTGCGGAACGGATGTCAGCCCATTGGCTTCGGTTCACCGATTTCAGCCGGTTTGGAATCTTGCGGTTGCGTCATACGGGTCGGAGTCAGTCGGATCGGGTCGGATTGGAATCGTGCATCTGCAACATGGCGTCCGGATAAAATGAATGGATGGATTTCGTCCTGATGGGCGAGTATGATATAGGAAGGAATGATTATGAGGAAAATGAAACTTGCAGCAGCGATGTTGGCCGCGTGTGCGGCGCTGGTTGGTTGCGCCACCGAACAAGACGCGGCCAAAGTCCCGCCGCCGCCGTCTGTGGGATCCGGTGTTCCATACGGCGTCCGCACCGAGAGGCCCGGTTTCGTCAGGAGCCCGTGGAATCCGAACGGGCCGTTGGTGGACGTGACCGGTTTTGCACCCGGCACGGTCGTGAAAGACCCGACGACGAACCGGAACTTTCTCGTGCCGTAAACCCTTGGGGGCGGCCTCGGTTTCTCGCGCAGTCGTTGGATGAAACGACGGCCCATCCCTTGGTTCGAGACCCGATCTGATGGGTCATCACCTTCCGTCCTCATCCGGGACACCCACAATCCGCCAGAGGCGCATGGCGGCCGCGTGGCGGCAGGGCTTCCATCCTTTCCCTGCCGATCCCATGGCTTGGGTTCAGGGAACTTTGGTTGCTTGAACGCGGTCTGATATCCTCTTCCGGCGTTGCCGCAAACGCATCGAGGTGGTAGTGTGCCGACCCAAAGGAGCACCGATGCCAACCGAGCCGAAATTCATCGACTGCGCGTGCCCGTCTTGCGGCAAATCCGTTTCGTTCCACGAGGATTGGCGCGGGATGCTCGAAGAATGCCCCGATTGCCTGGAGAGCCTGGTGGTGCCGCGCGAAGGCGGCCAGTTGGCGCACAAGGTTCCTGTTCCCATTACGACGCCCCGGCTGATGTTGAGGAGGCTGGCACTTTCGGACTGGCCGGATTTGGTGGAATTCCTCTCCGACGAGGAACTTTTCCGGTTTGCAGATCGCGGCGTGGCGGACGAAGTACAGATTCAACGCTGGCTGGAAGCGGACCAACTCGTCAAGTTGACGTCGCCTGACACGGTGTTTTGCCTGGGGATGGTGATCCAGTCCACGGGCAAGTTGATTGGCGTTATCTATCTTCAATTGCAAGATGAATCCCGTTCTCAGGCGAAGATCTCTGTTTACGTGCACCGCGGCCATCAAAGGCAGGGGTTGGCCACGGAAGCGGTGAAAGGTGTTTGCGGATTCTGTTTTGGGGGAATTGGGCTGCATCGGGTGACCGCCTGGTGCGACAGCCGGAATGTCGCGGCGCGCAAGCTGTGCGAGAAGGCGGGGATGAGATGTGAAGGAGAGTTTGTCCAGGACCACGTCTCCAATGACGAATGGGCAAGCTCTCTGTGGTATGCGGTTTTGGAAGAAGAATACCGCGCGTGAAGTGACGCCAGCCGGCGGGATGCGGCGGCGCGCGGATCGCCAATAGCCGTCTTCAACAAAACGGTATGCTAAAAATTTAGCAAAAAAGACTTGCCATGCGGTGCCTTGAATGCTAAAAATTTAGCATGACCAAGAGAACCCACCACGACCTCAGCCGGAGGGAACGGCAAATCATGGATGTCATCCACGCCCGCGGCAAAGCCGCCGCAGCCGATGTGCACGCCGCGCTGCCCGACGCGCCAAGCTATTCCGCCGTGCGCGCGCTGCTGCGCATCCTGGAGGAGAAAGGTTTCCTCAAGCACCGTGAGGAGGGACCGCGCTACGTGTATGAGCCGACCGAGCCGCACAAGCAGGCCAGCCGCTCGGCGCTCCAGCGCGTTGTCGAAACGTTTTTCGACGGCTCGCTGGCCAACGCCGTCGCCGCGCTGGCGGATGACGAAAAACTCTCGCCCGACGAACTCAAGCGGATCGAGGCGGTCATCAAGAAAGCCAGGACCAAATAGGAGGCAGTTTCATGAACACCGAGAGCATCTTTCCCATCCTCTGTGAACTGCTGCTGAAAAGCGCCGCCATCCTGGCGCTGGCCGGGCTGGCGTGCGGTCTTTGGCGCGGCGCGTCGGCCGCCTCGCGTCACATGATTTGGGCGGCCGCGCTGACAGCGCTGCTCGCGCTGCCGCTGACGAAGCTGGCCACGCCGCTGTGGACCGTGGAGTGGGGCGCGACCCCGCCGGCCACAACGGTCGAGCCAATGGCCGTCATGCCGGTGACACCCGCGATTGTTGCTCCGGCAGTGTCGCAGGAGGTGCTGACAGAAAAATCCTGGAGTTTGCCACCGTGGCGCGGCGTGCTGGTGGCCCTGTGGCTGGCCGGCGTCGTGTCGCTGCTGGGCTATCGCGCGATGGGCAGCCTGCGGTTGCGCCGGCTTCAGCGTCACAGCGAGCTTTTGGCCGACCCGCGGGCGCAAATACTGGCGCGGTCAGTGGCCGCCGACTGCGGTTTGGCGGGCGCGATTGAACTGCGGCGCGCCCCGGCGTGCCGGGTGCCTCTGGCGTGGGGCCTCTGGCGGCCCGTGGTGCTGTTGCCCGATGAGGCCATCGCGTGGCCCGATCAACGGCTTGCGGCGGCGCTCCGGCACGAGTTCGGACACCTGCGGCGTCGCGATTGCCTGGCCCGGCTCGTTTCGCAAATGGCGTGCGCCGTCTATTGGATGAATCCGCTGGTCTGGCTGGCGGCGCGACGGCTGCGCGTGGCGCAGGAACAGGCATGCGACGACCTGGTGCTTCGCAGCGGCGCGAGCGCCCCGGACTACGCGGACCTGCTTATGCAGGTCGCTCGCGGTCTCGGCGCGAACCGCCTGGTTCGCCGGCATGCGCTGGCGATGGCGCATCCGTCCACATTGGAGGCGCGCGTGCAGGCCATCGTAGACCCGCGGCGCAACCGCGGACCGTTGACCCGCGGAACGATGGCGTTCGGCGCGGTGACCGCCGCGGCGCTGGTCGCCGCGAGCGCGCTGGCGCAAGTGCAGGAAAAAACCGGCGCGCAGGTGAACGACTCGAAGGGCATCACCGCGAGCACACCGGCGCAGGTGCAGGACAAAGCCGGTGCGAAGGAGTCAAAACCGCAAATCATGGTGGAGGCGAAAATCATCGAGATGCCCGCCGGTTTGGTTGCGGTGCTGCAGGGCAAGTCTTTGTTCAACACAGCAGAAGCGCAAGCCATCTTCCAGAAAATATCCGCGACGCTGGCAGTGGACATGCTGTGCTCGCCGCGTCTGACCCTCTTGCCGGATCAGCAAGCCAAGATTGAAGTCGTCTCGGAAATTCCCATCGGCAAGGACGGCTCCAAGACCGTCAAGGAAGGCGTCTCGCTTGACGTGCTGCCGAAGTTGCGGAAGGACGGCAAGATCGAGATGGACTTGACGGCAACGCTGACGGTTCGCCAACGGCTGCCCAACGCCAGGGAGCCGCTCACGGAGAAATCCTTCAAGGAGAGCAACATCAACGTCACCGCCACCCTCACGTCCGGCCAGACGCTGGCGGCCAGCAGCGAGCAAGGAGCCGCGAAAGGCCGCACGTTGCTGCTGTTGCTGACCGCGTCGGTCGTCCCGGGCGGCGGCGGGGAGGAAAAGGCGAAGCGAATCATGGTGCCGCTGGTGGATTTTCGGGATGCGCCACTCAATGAGGTGGTGGATTTCCTCTACGAACAAAGCCGCCGGCTTGACCCTGAGAAGGCAGGCGTCCACATCTGGCCGCCGCCAGCGCCGCCGGACGGAAAGTGGCCCAGGATTACGCTCAACCTCCACGACGTTTCCCTGCTCGACGCGGCCCGATACGCGGCGAACGCCGCCGGTATGAAGTTGGAGGCGGAAGAAACCTTTTTGCGGCTGAGTTCAGCCCAAGCGCCGATCACAGCGCCGCCGCGCCCCGCCGCCCAACCCAGCGCCGCTGCGGAAAAAGCGAAGCGGATCACGGTGGCGCGAGTAGATTTCCAGGAAGCGCCGCTGGAGGATGTGGTGGAGTTCCTGAAGGACGAGAGCCGCGAACTCGATCCCGAAAAGAAAGGCGTCAACATTCTCCTACACGCGCCGCCGGCAACACGAGCCGCCAAGATCACGCTCCAACTCCGCGACGTTCCCCTGTTCGATGCGGTCCGATACACGGCGGACATCGCCGGCCTGAAGCTGACCGCGGGGGAAAACGTTCTCCTGCTGAGTCCGGCCAAGGTGCCGGCGGTCGGCACGCTGCCGTCCGCCGCCCGATCCAGCGTCGCCGGGGAGAAAGCGCGGCGGATCGTAGTGCCGCTGCTGGATTTCAAGGACGCACCGCTCAATGACGTGCTGGCCTTTCTCGACGATCAAGACCGCGAACTCGATCCCGACAAGAAAGGCGTGAACATCCTGCTGCAAGCGCCGCCGGGCGCAAAGCTGCCGACGATCACACTCAACCTGCGCAACATCCCGTTGCTGGAGGCGCTGGGTTACATCGCGCAGTTGGCGGATTGTGAACTCGCGGTGGATGACCATGCGTTGCGGCTGGTGCCGAAGAGTGCGAAGTGAGCCGGCCGGCTTCCGCGCTAACGTTCTGTCTGCGGGGCGTCGCGCCCGACAAACGTTGCCCCATCACAGGACCTCCCGGTCACGGTGGCTGGCGGCAAGCGACTGTCCGCAGACTCGCAGGCTTGCATTTCCGCCGGAAGGGAGTAGAACGGCGCTCATCGCAGTCCGACCCAAAACGAAAAATGGAATTCGTGTTTGAGGACATGCTTTCGCGCCCTGCCAGTGCGCCGTCCAGGTTGCCGGTGAGATGACTGCACGCGCGTCGATGGACGGAGCCGTAACAATTGCGACTTCCGCCGTAAGAGCTGCGACACGCGCGGCGGCGGTTGCGGCGTAGGATGGGCCCCCGCCAGTCCAGAGGAACAGCGAAATGGAACGAAGCGTCCGGAGCTAAATGAACTACGAAATCTGGGACGTGCACTCTCACCTCGCCGGCGTGCCGGGCAAGACGCCGGAGGAGAGGCTGGGGCAACTGCTCGAATACGCCGACCGCGTCGGCATCGCGCGGCTCTGCGTCATGATGGGGATGTCGTGGAACTACGACCCGACGCCGGAGTTCATGCGGCAAAGCAATGACGAGGTGCTGCGCGCCATCAAACGATTCCCCGACCGCGCGTTCGGCTTCGTCTATCTCAACCCGAAACTCACGCAGGCCAGCCTCGACGAACTCAACCGCTGTGTGCGGGACGGGCCGATGGTCGGTGTGAAGCTCTGGGTGGCGACGCACTGCAACGATCCGCAACTCGATCCGCTTGTCGCCCGCGCAGCGGAATTGAAAGCCGTGGTGACGCAACACTGCTGGATCAAGATCACGGGAAATCTGCCCGGCGAGTCCACAGCGATGGACCTCGCGGAATTGGCGGCGCGGCATCCGAAGGCCACATTTTCCTGCATTCACACCGGCGGCGATTGGGAGCGCGGTATCCGCGCCATCCGGCCGCACCCGAACATCTACGCGGACATCAACGGCGGCGACCCGACCGCCGGTTTCACCGAGATGGCCGTGCGCGAACTGGGCGCCGAGCGCGTGCTCTACGGCAGCGACGCGGGCGGGCGCAGCTTTGCGTCGCAACTGTCGAAAGTCCACGGCGCGGCGATCCCGGACGCCGCCAAACGGCTCATCTTCGCCGAAAATCTCAAGCGGTTGCTGCGGCCGATCCTGAGCGAGAAGGGAATCACATTGTGAAAGAAGAATTCGTGCGACCGAAGCCATCGGATGCGTTGATGGTGGGGCGAGACTCCGTCGAGCCTCCGTCCGGCGAGAGGCGTGATTTTGGAACAAGGAGGCTCGACGGAGTCTCGCCCCACCATTTGGACCGGCGCGAGTTTCTGAAAGCCACCGTCGCCGCCGCGAGCGTCGCCGCCTTGCAAAACGCCAGCGCGGCGAAACCGGCGGAGTCCGCGCCGACGGATTTGATTGATGTGAACGTCAACCTCTCGCGCTGGCCGCTGCGGCGGCTGCCGTGCGACGACACCGTCGCGCTCGTCGCCAAGCTCCGCGCCAACGGCGTCACGCAGGCGTGGGTTGGCAGCTTCGACACGCTGCTGCACCGGGACCTCGCCGCCGTCAATGCGCGGCTCGTCGACGAATGCCGCCGCCACGGCAAGGGCCTGCTTGTTCCGTTCGGCTCGGTGAACCCGAAGCTGCCCGAATGGGAGGACGACCTGCGCCGCTGCGCCGAGGAGCATCACATGCCCGGCATCCGGCTGCATCCGAACTATCACGGCTACAAGCTCGACGACCCGGATTTCGCGAAGCTGCTGCGGCTGGCGACGGAGCGCGGCTTGGTCGTGCAGCTCGCGCTGATCATGGAAGACCGGCGCATGATGCATCCGCTCCTGCAAGTGGAGCCGCCGGACGTCGCGCCGCTGGCCGGAGTCGTGAAGAAGACGCCAGGCCTCCGGCTGGTGCTCCTGAACTCCATGAACGTCCTGCGCGGCCAGCCGCTGTTGAACCTGCTCCAGGCCGGCGAGGTTTGCGTCGAGATCGCAATGCTCGAAGGCGTTGGCGGCGTCGCCAACCTGCTCGCGCAAGCGCCCGCCAGCCGCGTGCTGTTCGGCTCGCACGCGCCGCTGTTTTATTTCGAATCGGCTTTGCTGAAGCTGAAAGAATCGCCACAGAACGAAGAACAACTGCGGGCCATCCGCTGCGACAACGCGCGGCGGGTGCTCGCGAAGAAGAGTTAGTCAAACAAGGAGTCGTCCATGAATGCCAAGCATCCGTCCGTTTCGCGCCGGGAATTTCTCGCCACCACCTCGGCCGCCTTGCTCGCCGGCAGCGCCGCCGCGACAAAATCCACCGCCGCCGACTCCGCCGGCGCGCCGAAACTTGCGATCAATGGCGGCGAGAAGGCCGTCAAGGTCGCGGTCAAGCGCGCCCGCCGCTGGGGCGACCTCGAACGCGAGCGGCTCAACGCCATGCTCGAACAAGACTCGCTCTTCTATTGGAAAGGTCCGCAGACGACGCTCGCGCTCGAACGTTATAAAAAAATCTATCCGCTGAAATACGCCCATACCTGCACGTCCGGCACGGCGGCGCTTCACATCGCCGTCATCGCGGCGGGCATCGGGCCGGGCGACGAGGTCATCACCTCGCCGATCACCGACATCGGCACCGTCATCGGCGTCATTTACCAGCAGGGCGTGCCGGTGTTCGCCGACCTCGGCGCATGCACCTTCACCCTCGATCCCGCCGACGTCGAGCGGCGCATCACGCCGAAGACCAAGGCCATCATCGCCGTGCATCTTTGCGGCAACCCGTGCTACCTCAACGCGCTCAAGGCCATCGCCGACAAACACAACCTGATCCTCATCGAGGATTGCTGCCAGGCGTGGGGCGCGAAATACCGCGGCAAGCCCATCGGCACCGTCGGCCACATCGCCTGCTGGTCGCTCCAGGACACCAAGCACATCACCACCGGCGACGGTGGCGTGGTCGCGTCGAACGACGAGCGGTTCGGCCCGATCCTGCAGAAGTGCGGCGACAAGGGCGCCGACCGGCTCAAGGGCGGCGGGTTCCAGATGTTCGCCACCAACTACCGCATGAACGAGCCGACGGCCGCCGTGCTTGCGGCGCAACTGGAGCGGCTCGAAGGCTTCGCCAGCAAACGCGCCATGCTCGGCAACCTGCTGACCGAAAAGATCGCCGGCATTCCCGGCATCCGGCCGCATCAGGTGCATCCCGAGGACCGCTGCGTCTATTGGTTTTACTTCATGCGCTTCAAGACCGAGGCGTTCCGCTGCAACCGCGCCGAGTTCGTCAAGGCGCTCGCGGCCGAAGGCGTTTCCTGCTCCGCCGGCTACATTTCCGTGCCGCTGCATCGCGAGCCGGTGTTCCAGAAACACGCCTTCTTCGCCGGCCACTGGCCCGTGCGCGAGATGGGCCTGACGACGATGGACTTTACCAAGCACCAAACGCCCGAAGTCGAGGCCATCCTGCAGAACGGCATCCGCTTCACCATCCACGAAGGCATGACCGAGGAGTACATCCTCGGCGCCGCTGAAGCCGTGCGGAAGGTGGCGAAGCACTACGCGGTGTGAGCGACGACGGATGTGATTTTGCCTTTGCCAGGCGCGCGAATTTGGTGCAACTTTCGAGTGATATGAACTGGCGGCAATACATCACAGCCGATCCGGCGGTGCTCGTGGGCAAACCGGTCATCAAAGGCACGCGGCTGTCGGTGGATTTCATCCTCGGCCTGATCGCCCAAGGCTGGAGCGAAGCGGAGATTCTGCGCAATTATCCGGGACTGACTCGCGAGCAGATTTTCGCCTGCGCGGCCTACGCACAGGAACGTTTGCAGGACGAGAAGGTTTTTGCGGTGGCCTCCTAAGCCGGAGCGGAGCCGATGCGTCTCTGCGCCAACGAAAACGTCCCAGGCGATTGCGTAGCGCGCTTGCGCCAAGCCGGCCATGACGTGCTCTGGATTCGTCAAAGCGCGCCGGGCAGCCCGGACGAGGTGGTGTTGGCGCGTGCAGAGGCAGAAGGCCGGCTGTTGATCACGTTCGACAAGGATTTTGGCGAACTCGTTTTCCACCGTGGCGCGGCAGCCTCGCGCGGCATCGTGCTTTTTCACATCGCACAGCCGTCGTCTGACATCGTCGCTGCACGAGTTGCGTCCATTCTCGCCTCGCGCACGGATTGGGAAGGGCATTACAGCGTCGTGGACGAAGCGGTGGTGCGCATGAGATCACTGCCGCCAACCTAACGTGCCTGATTGCTTCTAAAGCAAGTCGTTTCCCCGCTTGTTAAGCCGGTGCTGTTTTCTTACCATGCCGCCGTGCCAACAAATGTAATGCGGCATAAACCGGAGTTGAAGTTCGTTCAATAATACTGTTGGGCATGTAGATGAACAGCCTGACACATATTGAGAAGCAAAAGCTGGAGCGCGAGCTGCGCATGGATGGCGGCTACGTTCTGGACTTCTCGAATCGCACCTTTGAGGAATTCTTCCGCGAGGTCGTCGGCGTGGCGATATACGACGCGCGACACGCGTTAGGCTCAGGTTCAAAAGCCAACAGGATGCGTGCTTTCTGGCAAGAGGCGACAGATCGGCAACTGCGAGTGTGCTTTCAGGGGCTTTTTGACGGATGGGATATTTACTCCCACACGCCGATGAGCGAGTCCGCCCGGGAGTTGATACGAAGGATCGTGAGCAAATGTGGCGGGGGCGATCCGCTCCGAGCGGAGCCGACAAACGAACAAGAGGTCGCGGTTGACTCAGGGACTTCCGAGAAACTCATATCGGAACTACTGCGCATCACGGCGCTACCCGCCCAGACACGCGGCTACGCATACGAAACGTTCTTGAAAGAGTTGTTCAATGCCTACCGACTCTCCGCGCGTGCATCATTTCGGCTGACCGGAGAGCAGATTGACGGCAGTTTCGTTCTGCACCACGAGGTCTATCTTCTGGAGGCGAAATGGCAGAACCCAAAGGTCGGGGCGTCAGACCTGCATACTTTCCAAGGCAAGCTTGGCGAAAAGGCCGATTGGTCCAGAGGACTCTTTGTCAGCAACAGCGGGTTCGCCGAGGATGGGCTCCAAGCTTTCGGACGCGGCAAAAGGGTTGTCTGTATGGACGGATTCGACATGTGCGAGATGCTCCGACGACGCCTGTCCTTTGTCGCGGTGATAGACGCGAAGGTCAGGAGAGCTGCGGAGACGGGAAACCCCTTTGTGTCGGTGCGCGAGATGTTTCCATGAATGCCCAACAACCGCCTCCAACACTAAGCCGGTTCCGCTGCGATCCACCGGCGAGGTTGAGGCAGGGCGTTTGCCCAACTTCAACGCTTCTATGACATGCGAGATCCAATCACTCGAAGACCTGATCTTGATGCTCAGAGAGCGGGTTTCATCCGATAACCGAATCTTGTGGTTCCGAGGACATCAAGACGCTAGTGGTGTGTCCCTTAATTAACTACACATTTCCCTTGGGTGTTTTGGCTGGGTGCAGCCGGGTTGGACTTGTTCCAAACGGTGTCGGCAACGGGCAATCTTTTCCATG
>Ga0209083_1000829_pt1 | contig 40968 bp, 33 predicted proteins | sample AM7aDNAmetaG_FD_184132 | JGI IMG/M metagenome (GOLD analysis project Ga0209083, IMG submission 184132) | Freshwater microbial communities from Finland to study Microbial Dark Matter (Phase II) - AM7a DNA metaG (SPAdes) (version 3) | ecosystem: Environmental > Aquatic > Freshwater > Lake ... | reverse complement strand
AATGAATTTTCCGTGCTCCTGTTATACGCCGCGGGAGCGATAAGGGTTTCTGTTTCCCCTCCCAGTTTTACGGGATAGGCCGAACCAACCGGCACGGGGACATTTGTATCCACCGTTACCATATTGGCCCCGGTCCCGCTGCCCCCGACGGCCTGCACGGTTATGTCGTACACTCCTGTCCCTATCCCCGCAGGCATTATCAAACCGGGAATAGTCGTCCCTGTTATTCCCGCCCCGGGCAGGGTCAACGCGGTCCCGTTCATGGCCACCAGGGTCACGGTGGAAGGGCCCCCGTCAATTCCTCCGGTAAAGCCGGAGCCGGTCACAGTAAGGGTCCTGGCCGCGGTATTGTTGAACCTTCCTGCCGGAGTTACCCCCGTAACCGTCACCGGATAATTGTTCACGAAAATATTAATAGTTGCCTTGCTGTTTAACGAAGTCCCGTCATTAACGGTAAGCCGCAAGGTATAGTCCCCTCTTGCAAGCCCGGTCACGTTAAAATTGCCCGCCACGCCGTCCTCCGGGATGACGGAAGCTTCATTTATCGTGCTCCAGGAAATAACTGCCGTCGAGGTGTATTCAAGTTTATACGAAATAAAAGCGCTGTTCACCAGCACGGCTTTCACCGCCAGCATTCCGTTCACCTTCGCGCCGTCCTCGGGATAGGTAAGCGCCGAAACTTTTGCTGCCTGATAAACATATAAATAACCGTCCCCGTTCTCTCCCGCGCAGGCATAGAGCTTGCCGTTCGCGGCCGCGGGGGAAGAGAGCACCGGTTCCAGCGTAGTATAGGTGTTAATGATGGTACCGTCAGCGGCCTTAACCGCATAAAGTTTATTGGCAGCCGAACCTGCATAGATGACTCCGTTTACCGCCACAGGGGAAGAAAGCATCCCCGAAGAAGAAGGATTGTCCAGCGGCCTCGCCCATTTTTGAGTGCCGTCCGCGGTGTAGACGGCATAAAGCGTTGAAGGCGCGGCGCCGCTGATAAAATACAGGATCCCGTCTTCTTCCGTGATGGAAGAAACCACTGTAGGTGTGGTCCCGAAGTCCAAAGCAGCCCACCCGCTCTTCTTCTCCCCGGTCTTGGCGTCAAGCGCGTAAATTTTTCTGTCATCATTTCCCGGCGTGAAATATACCCAGTTACCGTCCGCGGACACGCACGGGCTGGAAAGATAAACATCCCCTTTGGTCTGAAAGAACCATTTTGTCTCGCCCGTATTCGCGTTCAGGGCGTAGAGACAGCCGTTATTGGCTCCTATATAGACGATCCCGTCCCAGAGTGCCGGTGAAGAATAAATATACTGGCCAACATCTTTGGTCCAGGCCATGGACCTGGTGGTAAGATTAAAACAGTAGACGAAAGTATTTGGATAGCCCGTCGCGCCGTAGAGAAAGCCGGAGCTGACTAAGGGGGAAGAAGAATCCTTACTGCCTATATAATGGGTAAAGAGAAGGGCTCCTGAGGAATAATTAAAAGCGTAGAGGTAGCCGTCCTGGCTTATGGCATAAACGGCCTCACTGTCAGCAGCCAGGGAAGCTATTACTTTTCCGGAAGTGGAATACTGCCAGACCGGGGAGGAATTATCCCCCGAGGCGTCAAAGGCCCAGACCTTGCCGGAAGAATCTCCCAGAAAAACCAGTCCCTTATAAATAATGGGCGAAGTCCTGGACGCGCCGTTAAGTTTTTTTTCGAGTTTTTGCGTAAGCCCGGGATAGGCCTGTTCCGTTACGGCTCCCGACCTTTTCAGGTCCCGTTTAAACAATTTAAAATCGGCGGCCGGGAGCAAAGCCGCGAGGAATAAAACCGCTAATATTGAATTACAAATAATCTTTCCCATTATAGACCGAAAAAATCCTAAAGAACAGGGCCGGCCTATTTTGTGTCCGTCCGAAACGGGCTTGCCGGCAGGCCGTCTTTATTATATAAGTTCACGTCCGTGGAGGCCTCAAAGCCGTATCTGACCGCGGCAGGTTTGCTGATCGCTGAATTTTTTACCACGACCGTGTCGCCCACTATGTCCGCGTCACCTTTTTGAAATACCCCGTCAGCCCCTGCGATATTGAAACCCCGAAGGACATCGCCTTTTGCTTCCAGGCCCTTGCCCACATGCGTAAAGCTCAGGATTATCTTGTCGCCGTCCACTTTCATTTTATCATAGAAAGGCCCTGAATATTCTATCTTTTCTCCGTAAGCCAGGGCTCTCGCGCAAAGTGCAAGGCGTTCTCCCACCGGCTTTTTATTCGGCGGGTGCACGGCCTCTTTATCCCCGACGTCCGTTGTGACCGCTATCGCTGTTTTTGGAGTGTTCTGAACCGTCTGGAACTGGACTTCCCTTATGTTAGTATAGTCCCAGCCCTTGGACGAGCAATAGGGTAATTGCACCATAAAGAACGGGAACTCATTGTTCCATTCCCGTCTCCAGCTCCTGATGAGTTCGGGCATCATAGCTCTGTATTTATTCGCGTCCCTGTTGGACTCACCCTGATACCAGAGCACTCCCTTTAGAGGATAGGGAATGAGCGGAGCTATCATCATATTATAAAGTATATTTTGAGAATTCACGGTAGGGACCGGCTTTTTTTCGCCGGCTTCTTTCTCTTTTCTCCAGGCCGCGACCTTCTCGTTGTTGGCTTTAACTTTTGCCAGGTACTCGCTGTAGCTCTTCGCGGCAAGTTCATTCAGGCCGTTTTCTTTGCTTAAGCTCAGGGCTTCCGCGCTCATCCAGGACTCAATAACTGTCCCGCCGACAGAGGAATTGATAAGGCCCACCGGGACATTAAGGGTCTTTTGAAGCGACTTTCCGAAGAAGTAGGCCACGCCGGAAAAAGTTCCCGCCGCTACCGGATTGCATTCTTTCCATCTGCCTTTCACTGTCTTTAAAGAACTGTATAAAGCCGTTTTCTTGGGATCTTTTGGAGGAGTAAAAAGCCTAAGATTGGGATTGGTCGCGTCCTTCTTTTCTTCCGCCCAGCCGGTAGAACCCTGTACCTGCCATTCCATATTTGACTGCCCGCTGCAAAGCCAGACCTCGCCCACAAGAATATTATCCATTTCAATTTTGTCTTTCCCTTCTACCGTCATAGTAAAAGGCCCGCCCGCCTTGGCCGGGGGGAGTTTAACCATCCAGGCGCCGTCTTTCACCACGGTCGAAACCTTCTTATCAAGAAAAGTTACGGTTACTTTTTCCCCGTCATCTCCAAACCCCCAGATAGGAAGGTCAACATCCCGCTGAAGGACCATATTGCTGGAAATTATCCCCGGGAGCTCAACGCCCTGTACCCCGGAAACGAAAGGCACCAAAAGCAACAACCATAAAAACTTTCTCATAACCATCCTCCTGCTGCGAAACGCGCAGCTGATGTCACAGATAAACGCGAACAGATGACACAGATAGAACACAAGCAAAGACGCTGGATCCCCGATAAACACCCTCGAGGATGACAACTGCCGCTAAAAGTTGCGGCTTCCGCCCAGGCGGATGCTCAAATATCAAAATATTTACATTTTTGAAGGCAGATGCACAGACAAAAAAAACATCCTTCAACGATCTTAGACCTTACGCCGCTAAAAGTCGCGGCTTCCGCCCAGGCGGATGCTCAAATATCAAAATATTTACATTTTTGAAGGCAGATGCACAGACAAAAAAACATCCTTCAACGATCTTAGACCTTACGCCGCTAAAAGTCGCGGCTGATGGCACAGATAAACGCAAACAGATGACACAGATAAAACACAAACTTTTTCGACCCTTACAATATCCTTCAACGATCTTAGACTTTACAAACTTTACAAACCTTATAAACTTTATAAACTTACTTTAGTATAATCCTCGCGTCCGCTAATTTACAGCCCAGGCCTTTTGCGTGGACTATCACGGGGTTCATATCAACTTCCGCGATATCCTCGCAATCCATCATCAGCTGGGACAGCCGGCAAATACAATCCGCTATCGCGTCGGTATCGCAGGCCGGTTTTCCTCTTACGCCTTCAAGTATCTTATAGGTCTTGACCGACTTTATCATCTTCTGTGCCCTTGAAAGCCGTACCGGGGCAATGGAGAAACTCACATCCTTCATCACTTCGACAAAAGAACCGCCCAGGCCGAACATTATGAGCGGGCCAAACGACTCGTCTCTCTTTGCGCCCACAATGACCTCTTCGCCTTTTTTTGCCATCTGCTGGATATTTACACCCCAGATCTTTGCTTTGGGCATAAGATTTTTTACATTCTGCATCATTTCAGCGTACGCGCCTTTTACTTCAAGCTCTGTATCCAGCCCTACTTTAACACCTTTAACATCTATCTTGTGGATAATATCCGGGGAGACTATCTTCATAACGACCGGAAAACCTATTTCTTTCGCGCATTTTGCCGCGTCATCAGAGGTGGCACACAGGACAGATCTAAGCGTGGGGAAACCGTACGCGTTAAAAACCTCAAGCGATTCAAGTTCCGGCAGGTATTTCCTTCCGTCTTTTTTCGCTTTCTCAATTACTTTAAGCGCCGCGGCTTTATCCGCTTTATACTTGATAATTTCTGTCTTGGGCGCGAAAACATTCTGCCCGTGTTTATACATTACGGACATCGTGAGCGCGGCTTCTTCGGGGAACCTGTAAACAGGGATATTATTCTCTTTCAGGATATCAATACCTTTTGCGACATCCACTATTCCCATAAAGCACGCCAGCACGGGTATCTTGGTGCCTTTGGTGCATTTTACCACCGACGCGGCTATCTCTTCGACGTCAGTCACGGACTGCGGCGTCAAAAGCACTATAACGCAATCCACATTTTTATCTTTCATTATATTATCAAGCGCCCATTCATACCGGTCGTGCTGGGCATCACCGATAACATCTATGGGATTATTAAAGTTGGAAGTAGGCGGGAGTTTTTCTCTAAGCTTCGCGACTGTCGCGGGGTCAAGCTTGGCAAGCTGCAGTCCGTATTTTATGGCCGCATCCGTGGTCATGATCCCGGGGCCGCCAGCGTTGGTCACGATACACACTCTATTGCCTTTCGGAATAGGCATGTGCGCGAAGGCCATGGAGAAGTCAAGAAGTTCTTCGACGGTATTGGCGCGTATGACACTGCATTGATTAAAGAGCGCGTCATACATCTCATCCGCTCCGGCAAGCGCACCCGTATGGGAAGACGCGGCTTTTGCACCTTCCGCGGTACGCCCGGATTTCATCGCAATAATAGGTTTCATATTGTTCACATCATCGTTGATCTCGGAGGCGATCTTCAAGAACCCTCTCGGATTGGACATGTCTTCGACATACAGTATTATGACTTTTGTAGCGGCATCATCCTTAAGGTACTGCAAAAGCTCCATTTCTTTAAGCCCTGCTTTGTTGCCCATGGAGATAAATTTTGAAAACCCTATATTAAGCCCTTTGGCGTAATCCAGTATCGCCGTACCCAGAGCGCCCGACTGGGTAATAAAAGCAATGTTGCCGGCTTTGGGCATGAACTTTCCGAAGGCCGCGTTCATCGAAGATTTTGGATCAGGATTTATGACCCCCAGGCAATTGGGCCCGATAAGAGCCATGTTGTATTTCTTAATTATTTCAATGACCTGTTTTTCAAGCATAATACCTTCCCCGCCGACCTCTTTAAAACCGGCAGAGATAATGATAACGCCTTTGATCCCCTTCTTCCCGCATTCTTCCAGAGAAGCAGGAATAAATTTGGAAGGGATAACAATAACAGCCAGGTCAACATTCCCGGGTATTGCGGTCACCGAGGGATAGCACTTTGTTCCAAGAATATCCTCAGCTTTTGGATTCACGGGATAAAGAAGACCCTTGTATCCGCCCTCCTGAAGATTTGTGAAGATGGTACGACTTAACGTATTTTCCTTTGTTGAAGCCCCTACCAGCGCTATGGACTTCGGATAAAACACTTTATCCGCATTTTCTAACATATTCTGCTCCTTTAAGCATTAGATTTTAATCAATTTAATGTTTTTTTACTATGTAGTTGCGTATTCCCGCCTGATGAATCAGGCAACTACACCTAACCCCCAGTCCTCCAAAACTAAGTTTTGGAGAGATCTCGCCATTAGGCGGACCCCTAGAACCTTTTTTTACTTTTTACTTAACCTGTTTTCAATCATTTCAAAATCCACTTTTAAACACTTTGCCGTCGCGGTCGCGGCTACTTCGCCGTTTTCCAGCTCCGCTTTTCCGTTCATAAAAACCAGATTCTTTGCCTCTTTTTCTATCCAGGCCGAAAAGATGACTTTCTGCCCCACCTTAACCGGCTTTCTCAACCGGATATTCAACTCCGCGCTTACGACAGGGGTATTGTATTTCTTCCAGGGCAGGTTCACCATAACTTCATCCAGCACCAGCGAAAGCATCCCGCCATGCACGACATCAGCATACCCCTGGAATTTCTTCGGAAAGGTATACTCGGCAAATAACTTGTCGCCGTCCACCCTGAAATCAAGGTTCAACCCGTCCGGATTCCTGTCCCCGCAAGCAAAACAAAAATGATCATCCTGCCAGGCCATTTTCCACTCCCCTAATACAAATACCACCCGATAACCGGGATTTTATATTATTTTTTTCTTCAAGGTTTGTTATTTTTACCGCAGATCTAAGAAGGGATTTAAGGCACGCCTTACCTGCACCTATTAAAGGATACAGCCAACCGGTTATTTCGACCCTTAAAACAGTTATTAAACTTTCCACATACGCCTCTTTCTTCTGCCCCGCATCTTGTGGACCGGGGTCAGAAACATAAACCTGAACATTTAAATGGTGGGCAGGGAAGGATTCGAACCTTCGAAGGCTTCAGCCGATAGATTTACAGTCTATTGCGATTGACCAACTCCGCAACCTGCCCAATACAAAATAAAAGTCAAAAAGTCTGTAAGGTCCATAAAGTCTAAGGTCTTACATTAATGAATTAATATATTTACTATTGTTCTTGTAGTTCAATGCAGTATCTCGGATTCACCGTCTGCCGCTTTTTTTGAGAATAACTTCTCTTTATTTATCAGTTATAAGCAATCATAATGGAGCGGGACGACTTACCTTATTATAATCCCATTTGATTATTGTCGTGTCCGTCAGGACAAGGGCTTGCCCGTCTGCCGCTTTTTTTGAGAATGTATTCTCAAAAAAAGCGGGAGACGGGTCTCGAACCCGCGACATTCAGTTTGGAAAACTGATACTCTACCAACTGAGCTACTCCCGCGTAATAACGGATTACTGATAACTAATTGCTAATAACTAATTAAGAACAAAAACCAACTGCATCTTGCTTATACTTGAATGATAGCGAAAGGAAATTATAGCAAAAATAAGGTTTTTTGTAAAGTAAAAGTTATTTCTTGTTATTATAACTATACTATCTGCTTTTCGAACTCCTGTTTAATATAAGGTCATTATGCTGTCTTCTTTTTCAACAGGAAAGGGTCAGTTATTACGGCCTCAATAGGGATCTGGCAAGGTTATATAGATCCTGATTGGATACAGCCAGGAGTTTCTTTTTTACTACTCTTGAATAGTATTCTTTTTCGGTCTTTGTGAATTTTTCATTTTTGAATTTTTTCAAAACCAGTTCTTTCTGCTTGGGGCTGAAAAGTTCTGATAAAGAATACTCCAGCGAGTTATCGTTTTTTACAGGAAGCAGCTCATTAACCTTTCTTGCAGCAGGAAGGAAGTAAAGCTTGAACAGCTCCCCTGCTTTATCTAGATCCAGGTCATTATTTTTCTTTGCCCCGGAATAAAACTCTCTCAGTCCTTTTAACCAGGTGTTTTTGTATCCCTCCCCGTCGTAAACCTCAGCTGAAAGAGAAACAAGACGCTTCGCATTCTCCAGATCACTTTTCTTAACCATTTCTCCTTTGAACTTTTCAAATACGAACTTATGTTCTTCATTTGCATTTGCGAGCATAACCGGAAACCCGTGCCAAAGACGCATATCGCGGCTCTTAACTACATCTGCCAATAAAACCGAAGCTTCACCCTGCTTGTCAGTGTCAAACATTGAAAAACCCAGCCCTTCAAGTCCTTTTTTCAGTTTTTCATTTAACATAAGCTATCCTCTTCTTTATAAGAATGTTCTTAAAATCTTTAAAATTCTGCAGCACTCTTTCCTCTGAAATATCATAAGAAACTGTTTCTTTAAATCTGCTTTCCAGCTTTTCAAAGTCTATTTCCTTCCTTTTTGCTTCTGCCAGCATCGTACAATCGTCATGATCAACTCCTGTCCCTCTCATCAACTTGCTTGTGATCAGATCATAGTAATTCAATACTCTGAGCTCAATTTTAGTAAACTCTTTTACAAGAAAACTATTTCCCTGCAAAAGAGGGCTTTCGATCAATTCCGTCGTATGTATCCTGTTACCGCAATATATATCGTATACAAAAACACCGTCCTTTGCCCACCCGCTGCCGGTTGTTTGCTTATAACCTGACTTAATAAGGTTAGAAAGCAAAGCTTGATACTCCTTTTCATCCGGCACCATAAGATCTATATCTTTTGTTGATACTTTTACCTCCAGCAGTGTCATTGCGGTCCCTCCGCAAGCAACAAGCTTTATTTTTCTTCCGACAAAATTATTCCAAACCGAGATACTATCAAGCAAACCTGTCTTATCGATTCTCATATTACTACCTCTTTATACAATATTTGTACATTTACATACAACTATATGTATAATTATATACATTTTTGTGTGTTTTGTCAAGGAATACCGTGCGTATTGTAACAGAAATTAATAATCGATAAATCCGCTTATCTTGCCTACGGTAAGAGGGTTTGCATCTATTATATCAACTGAACTCCAGGCGTCCATCATATACTTATCGATATAATCGTAACTCAGGTATCCGTACCCTTTTTCTCCCCATCTTTCTGACCAGGAGTTCTTGAATTTTATCAGGCCTTTATTATCATCGTACCCGACAGGGCATATCGCATGGCCGCCAAGGACCTTTTCGCCTCTCTTTGGAAGCGGGATCACACCTGTCCTTGTTTCCATCATTCCCCGGAATACATCTACCCCGATAACGCACGGCCCTTTTTGAGCCAGGCCGGCTTTCAATTCATATAGGTCGACTATCCTCGCATAGGTAAGCACTCTGTTTTTCTTCGCGTCCGAGACCGCTCCCGCCTTTGCCCTGTCCTTCTGATGCGGCTTATAAGGCCAAAATTTCTCCCTGCAGACCCCGAGATGCTTTAGCACCTTCATCGCCGTCCTGATGGTCGTCCCCTCCCCCGCAGATCTGTCTATCTTCTTGCACTCCGCATAAAGATACCTTGGCGAAAGCTCCACATATTTTTTATAATCGATCTTCTCCTGATACTCCTTCATCCCCGCGACCGAAGAAAACCCCACACAAGTCCCCTCATCCCCCTGGTCCCTGACCGGCGTCATCTTCGCAGTATGATCCACCTTTATAGGTAGTTTCAAAATCGGAAGATACGCTCTCATCAGATAGTCTCTGTTATCCTTTTTGTCCTTCTTGCAGCCAAAAAACATTTCTCCTCCTTTTATTCGTTTTTCCTAGTACCCAGAACCTAGGACTTGATCTTCTATCCTTTTATGCTGTCAGCCATGTCAATAAAGAAACATAATTAATAGTTTTTCCTTCAACTTTTTTATCAGCGTCATAGTCCCGGGTTAGAATTGTCAGGTCTTTGCAATCTAATTCATTGGAAGCTTTTAGTAACGACTTTTCTTCCCGGTTCTTAACGCCAATACCTGAAACATCATACACACACTGGTATAGGCGGCTTATTCTCCTGTTATCGCGGGCCACAAAATCTATTTCAGTATTATCGGCATTTTTATGATAAAAAAGATCTTTATTGGGTTCAAAGCCGCGCCTCATGAGTTCAACAAACACAACATTCTCAAGCAAATGCCCCTTGTCCGGAGAAAATTTAAAAGCTTTTGCTTTTACAAAACCGTTATCAAGAATATATAGTTTTTTCTTAGCGTTAACTTGCTCTTTCACTTTATATGAAAATCTGTTAAGTCCGAACATCAGGTAAACATCTTCCATGTATCTCATGTACTTTTGTACCGTTGTTCTGCTCTTAAAACCAAAGCTTTCCTGTATCCCTGCAAACGAATACTCACCACAAACATTAGACATAAGATAATATGCCAGTTCCATCAGATTATCAGGTTTTCTTATCCTGTATCTTTTAACTATATCTTTAAGCAAAACAGCGTCAAAAAGGGTCTCAAGATATTTATCAGGCGCAACTTTATTCACTACGACTTCCGGATAACCTCCTTCTGAAAGATAATTTTCAAGGGCATTCTGCACCTTGCCCTTATGTTCAGGCAAGCTCATTTTCCCATCTCCGGTCTCTATTCCTCCCGCCAGCAGAAATTCCTTAAAACTAAAAGGCAGCACATCTACCGGAATATATCTTCCGGTAAGACTGCTCGCCAGTTCTCCTGAAAGCAATTTAGAGTTAGATCCGGTAAGTATAAGATTGTAACCCCGTCGCTGCAGTTTATTTACAAAAAGCTCCCAATCAGGCAAATTTTGTATCTCATCGAAAAAGTAGTATTCTGCTTCTGGATATACATCATGCAGCATTTTTATTATATTATCTGTGTTTTTTTCCTGAATGAGCTGTGTGTCATCAAAATTCAAGTACCCGAATTTTTTTCCTTTCAGCAGCAAAAAACAGAATACTGACTTTCCGGTCCTTCTGGCTCCTGTTATTACCTTAATAAGTTTCGATTCAAGCAGTTTCTCCGGGATCTTTACATCTTCTCTTGAAATAAATGGTTTTGAAATATATTCATCCCGTTCTGCCCTATTTTGTATTATTACATCTCGTAACATAGTGTTCTCCTAATGGACGTATTGTATAGTATTTGTTCATTATGATAATTCTAGTACATTGTAAGTTAAATGTCAATAGTATTAATTAATTTGCAGCTTAGTTGTTTTTTTCCCGGTAAGGCCTCATGGTTCTCTTAGATATGCAAAACAGTAAACATTTTCAGAACGGTGCGTCATATATAACAATTTGACCGCTCTTATACTCATTCCTTTTCCTTCTCTTCCTTTTTGTTGGAAAGGGTTACTTTTAGGGTTTCTTTTTCTTCAGCAAATTTCCTTAGCTCTTTTTCCTGGGCTTCGGTGAGTTTTTTCTCTTTGATGTAACTTTTGAGTTTTGGGGCATCAAGCATGGAGAGTTCGTTCCATAGTTTTAATTTTTTAACTTTTGCCTGCAATTCTTCAGTTTTCTCATCATTCTTGCCGGGCAGGGAAAGTTCTTTGCCAAGAACTACTTTTGCCTGCTTCTCGCTTCCTATTATAACCGCGTATTTGAATTTATTGGAATAAGCGGCAATGTCATTCTTTACCTCTTCTATTTTTTCCTCGAGCTCTTCAAATTTTGAGTTAAGTTCTTTCTTTTCCGCGTCCAGTTTGGTCAATTTATCAACAAGTTTTACCCCGTCATCCTTTTGAAGATCCTTTTCCGGAAGTTTTTCTATCTTAACCGCATGCGTCCTTGAGGGGCACAAAGAACGAAAGTCACACCAGTCACAGTGATTGCCGATATTCATGCCAAACTCACCGGCACTTATCTTTCTATACACGCAAGAAAGCTCTTCTTTGAACAGCTCCAGTTCCTTTTCATTGAAACTAAAAGGCACATCCATGCCTACCCTGACATAATGCCAGATAAGTGAAATATATTTAATATCCGTTGAAAAAGACCTGAGAGCCATGGCATAAAGAGCCGCCTGGTTATCTTTTTTCAGATCGGCTTCAGAACTGGGTTTTTTCGATGTTTTATAGTCATGTATCTCAAACTTTTGTTTCCCGGAATTCATGACCCGGTCTATCTTGCACTTTACCTTGTACTTATCACCCTCCAGGAAAAAATCAATATCACTCTCCATCATTACAACGATACCTTCGTTGAACGGTTTTTTCGTTTCATAATACCTGGTAACGCAGTCAATTCCCGCCTTTCTTGTTTCTTCAAGCGTAAGACCGCCCTCTTCTTCAGGCATCCCGTCTTCCGCGCATTCCTCAGTCCAGCTTTTCTCAAAAGCCAAAATGACTTCTGAAAGAGAAGGAACTTTACTTTTTTTCACCTCGCCATAAAGAAACTCCATGGCCGAATGGAAAGCAGTCCCCAGAGCAAAATAAAGATGCTTTTCCTCTTCAATGTCCGGCTTCTCAATATAATTAAACCAATATTTTTTCGGACATTCGATGTAAAGATTAAGTGAGGATGGTGATTCATAGGAACGCATTAGGTTATAGCCTCCGAAATATTATTTTTAGTGAGTATTTATGTGTAAGATAGGAAAAATATCCTCTTAATAAACCTTTTGTAATTTCAAATTACCTCAAACCCAATACTTTTTAAGTATTCATAAGTTGAGTTGTAATATTCCGGCGGTCTTGTCTTATCTGCTTTGTCGCCTTCGGGGACGACTATGACCATTCCTTGCCTAGCGCGGGTTAACAATACACGATATGCATTCTTTTGGTATTTTTTGCGTTCTTCTTTGTTAATGTTTTGCCATTTGGCACCACAGAAAGACCAATGCTGCCAATTGTTTTCAACGTATCTAAAATCGGCATCCCAGGCAACACATGCCCAATCCAGCTCTAAGCCCTGGATGTCGAATTCAGTTGCAACATCTTCAAGATAGAAAGATGATCTAACATCATTCTTTTTGTCAAGAAACCAATGAACCGGATCCATTGGAGATTTAACATCAATGGCATAAGGTTTTAGCCTTTCCGCTTGTGATGAAACGACCATGCCGTATCTTTCCGTTCCTCTTGCTTTTTCCTTTAACCACTTTTTTGCCTTAACAAAGTCACGCGCTAAGACTATTGGATATTTTGCTTTTAGTAATTCCCGAGACTTTTTCGCCTCTTTCGCATCCAAATCCAGGAGTTGTTTAACCAGCAATGAAACATTTTCAGCCCGAAAGGATCGCATGGACACAGATAGATGCAAGTCAGGATTGTAGGTTACATTTTTATTGTTCTTAATTTCTTCAAGGACTTTTCCGGCACCGTATTCAGAGTCGTGTAATTTGGGCGATATATAAATATACCAGTCAGGATAACTCTTTTTTAGAGATTCAATCCACTCTCCTATTCCGGCTTCGCCGGTGTTTATTTCCTGTCCACCTCCCACTAAACAAACAATTACAGCCCAATCTTTGTGCCTGTCTAAGCAAGAAATTAGAAATTCCGGTTCTGACCGATTGAAGTCCGGCGTGTTTTTCTTTCTAGCCATAAAATTGGTGGTTTGTAGTACATTCCACGCTCTCTGTGCTTCGTCAAATATCGCCACATGCTCAAAAGGTGGTTTAACGCTATCTTTAAGACCTTCATCTCTAAAATTATGTACATTCTGAATGAACATTTTAACTTTGCTAAACACTTCGCCTTTCTTAACTTTTTTCCCTTTTTCCTTTTCCTGCTTTACCCGATCTCTTGTCAGTGCTTCTCTAAGAATTGCCACAAGTGGTCCATTCCCAGATAGAAAAACACTATATTCTTCATCTTTCTTGTCATTATGAGTAGTTGCTATATTCAAACCTACGAGAGTTTTACCAGCTCCCGGCACTCCTGTAACAAAGCAAATTGCCTTCTTCCTTGTTTCTTTTGATTTTCTTATAATTTCAGAGACAGTTGAAGAAGTTTGCTTTAGATTAATAGCCCCGGCATCACTTCTTGAAATTTCTTCAACATCGTGCCCTGCATATAAGGCAACCGCCGCTTCTATTATCGTTGGAGTTGGACGATATGAACCCTCTTCCCATTCCTTTACATTTATTATAGGTTCATCAGAAAATAGAAGCACATCTTTAATAACATCTTTCAGCATTTTCACATTGGTAACAATGGGCTGGAGCAATCCATCCTTTAAGACTGTGGTTTCAATAATCGGAGAATTGGTTTTCGCTTCAGTTAAGATCAACACAGGCGCAATACAAGTTTTATGACTGGGTTCGTGAAAGTTTTTCAAATCTAGAGCATAATCATAAACCTGATCAACATCTGTATTGCTAAGTTCTTTTTTCCCAACTTTGAATTCCAAAACAAAGATTACAGATTTGACCACAAGAACTACGTCTATTCTCTCTCCCATACGAGGTATTGAATATTCAAAATAAATATTTCCTTCAATATTTACCAGCACGATTTTTAGTATATCTATCTGTTTTAACCAAGCCACCTTTTGTGTCTGCTCGTCCGCGAACACACTTGTAGAAACAAGTTGACCAATAATTTTGTCAGAATTTGTTTTCAAAAATTCTTTTATTGTTGACGAATAATATGAACGCTTCATTTAAAATCCACTCCCCACTATTTTAAAATAGCCACTAAATCAAAAATAATAATACGTTTAAGATGATTTTACCATAAATATTCTTTAAAACGAAGGTAAACGTCTTTGAAATATTATTCCTTTTGAAATGCTACTAAATAACTGCCACCGTCTAAGATTGTGCAATCATATAGTTCAAAACAGACTGAGTTTTCTATCTCTACTTTTGCTATTCTTTCAATAATATATTGCCAGATAGGGTTACTTTCATCTTTTTCTAAAGGCTTAAAGATAAGATCCATCATGTCTTTCCTTGAATATTCTAATGAGTAACTTCCAGGGTACCCTCCCTGGGAAACTACAAATAAAAGATGAGGGCATTTGCTTTGAGATAACGTAATATAATCGGTTATTCTTGCAGCTTTTTTACTGTATCCAGATTGAGTGATTTATGGATGGTCATTTTTGTGTTTTCTTTTCTTCGCACGGATTACAGTTTTCTTGCTTTACCTTGTCTATTCTGTAGATCTCCTGCAAGGCGCCGCAGCCGGAGAAAAAGAATGCGAGTAGAAACAAAAGAAATATAAGCTTTTTCATTTCCAACCTCTCCCGTGTTAAAAAAATGTTATTTTAAAACTGACCAGGATTATTCCTGCTATCCCGCAAAGTATACCCCAAAAACCCGCTTTTGTGAGTTTTTCCTTGAAAAATAAAAGAGAGATCAACGCTCCCAGTATCATATAGAGAGTGCAATAAACTGAGAATACTATGTTTTTTTGCAGGAGCATGCAGGCATAGAGCGTAAAATAAGTACCGCTGATGCTGGAAAGGCCGCCCAAAAAGCCGTATTTCATTTCCACAAAAGTAAATTCTTTTTTCTTAAACACTAGTACCAGGGAGACAAGAGCCCCCACAATATAATTTAAAAATAGAAATTTAAAGGTAGCCTCTTTTGGCAGGAATGAAGAATACGCCTGGCTTATCAGGCACAAGCCGTTAAAAATAAATGCCAGTATCGAAAATACCAGCCATTTTCCCCATATTTTTTGGTTCACCGGGGTTTTCTTTTCTTCAGAGAAAGCTATCAGGAATGTTGAAGCCACTATAAGTAATATTCCCTCCGGTACCAGTTTTTCATGCCAGATAATAATTGAAAAGATGACCGGGATCAAAAAGCTTGTCGAAACAAAAGAGATCGAGAAGCCGTAATGCCCGATCTTTAGAGCGTGGCTAAAAAAGATATACGCGGCGATACCGAAGATACCGGAGATAAGCCCGTAAAGCAGGAGTTCTTTCGAAAAAGTAATATCCCCCTGCGCGAGGCAGATGATAAGAGTAACAAGAGCTGCAGAACTATAGATGCCCAGACAAATACCTTCAGGTTTTCCGCCTTTGACGGTACCAAACCTTGAAAAGAACGCGAGTAAACCAAAACTCAGCGCGGTCAGAACAACGTAGAGCCAGCCCATTTATTCTCCTTTTTCTTGTCATGTTGAGCCATTTTTCTTCCGGCGAAACATCACTGCTTTTCAGACTTAAATACAGAGATCCTTCGTCAAAGCACTTCCTCCACAGGCGGACTGGCAGTATTACAAAGCTATGCAGATAACTTTTTATCAAGTGTTTTATGAACAATTTTTTACAGAAAACCGGCAGTTAAAGTTCCTTCACAACTTTCCGGTAAATAGACCCCGGCTATTTTGAGTTAAGTTTCGTGTAGGCCTCGCCCGCAAGGTCAAAAATCTTCTTTTCCCTTTCCTGCCAGCCGACTATGAACTTTGCCTTGCCTTTTTTCGCCTCTTCCATCAGTTCAGTCCTGGCATCTTTGTCGAAGAATCCCGCTTTTCTCGCGCCGGTCTTGAACAGCTCTCCCCATAAGGACTCAGCAGGAAAGCGGCCGCCGGATACCTGGCCGAAGTTCTTAATACTTTCATCAGTGTCCCAGACGATCTTCCACATCGCTTTGTGATGTTCATCAAGAGCATCCTGGCATTTTTTCGCGAGTTCCGCTCCGAGTTTTACTTTTTTAGAAGAATCCAGCAGAGCGTCTTCAAGAAAGATCCTCGCCTCGCATACCTGCGTGCCTTCCTTTAAATACTCCAGGTGCGCTGTAGACACTACCATCTCGGGCCCGGGGGCTAAGAAAAAGTCGAGGATGTCAAGATTCCTCCAGTTGTTTTCCGGATAGCGGGAATAAACCGGAGCAGAGCGTTCACCTTTTTTATTGTTAAGTACAGGCCAGTAGTCGGCGCCGATCCGGCCTTCTCCGCGCAGAGCGCCTCCGGTAATATCAAAGGCCGGAAGTTCACGGATTTCCGCGGGCTGGAGCTGATTTCTCGCCCCGCCTCTGACATAGGCCGCCATAATTCCGGGATTTTGCCAGCCATACTTGCGTCCTTTTTCAATATTCACGTTATAAGTCAGGCCGGCAACAAAGGCCGCGTAACCGATATCGGCAAGCTTATACAGCCCCTTGTTACCTATAACCACGTCGTCTTTGGCTCCGACATGGCCGTGGCTCACCCAGGGCGCGTTTTTTGATACTTCATTCCAGAAGGTTACCTCAGTTTTATTGGGCTGGATGTCATTCATAAGCCCAAGCATAATGGCCTTTTCCAGGCCGCGTTTTTTCATATGCTCTATTACTCCCGCAAACAGGGGTGCCCACAGGGCCTTGCTTGCAGGGTCTTCGTAACGGGTCAGCGTTAACATACCTGTCTCATTAGTCACGGGATCCAGGGATGATACACGCGGCCCTTTGTTGAGCAGCGCTTTGCGGTTCTCTGTTATTGCCTTTTGTATTTCAGGATCAAAGGAATTTCCCCGGCCTATGATCCATTTTTCGTTCGAGGACATACAAAGATCCCAGACCTGAAAAACGACTATTTTGGGTTTCCCGAGGTTCGCAACGGCCGTATCAATATATCTGTCCATGATGCTGTAGTCATGATCATACCTGTTCTCGCCTTTTTTTATCCAGCGGACCATGGATTGTTCGTTCCCCAGGTTTGTCCTGCAAATAAGCGGCACATAGACGATACGGCTGCCGGTGGAACTCAAAAGTTTGAAAGCACGTTCAATAAGTTTCCAGTGCTTTTCGGACCAGAGCGGAACTTTGTATTCAAGAGCCAGAGTATCAGGGGACTGGATGAAATCCATAAAGGTCCTGTAATCCTGCGGCTCCGGCAGGGCCCAGTCCGAAACCTCCAAACTTACTTTCACATACTTTTGATCAACTCCGGCGGCTTTTACTTTCACTTCGCCGGTATAATTCCCTGCCTTCGCGTCTCTGGGAATATTTACTGTGACCCACACAACAGCGAACGCGCGGCCACTGACGGGAGGGCAATCTTCGGGCTTCTCAAGCAGAATATCCCGTTTCTCACCCATGCCCCGCACACTCCAATCTTTGCCGTAGCGAATTTGTATGTTAGAAACCGGAATGCTCCCGGTTTTTCCGGAAAGCGCGCCTGCTGAAGCACTGATGCCGGTAATAGCGGTATTGGACTCTATTACTACCTTGCCGGAGAAAGTTCCGTTTCTGGCCCCTACCAGTCTAAGCGGTTTTAACTCCTTCACCGCGTTTCTGTCGATTTCATCCGTTACCGCGTCACAGGTCCAGACCTTTGCATCTCCGGCCGGAGACTTTGTCAAAAATACGGTGCTCAGGAGCAAAAATAACGCTGCCGCTGTTTTTATTGCCTTTCTCATTGTATTCCTCCTTTGAACTATTATAACTTATAGCATTTTTTAAGGTTTGAGAGCAAGTCCCTTAGGCAGCATGGAAGGCATAATGTCCGGGACAGATCACTAAGACCTAAATATGCCAAAAACCACGAATACAAAGTTGTTAAAATATATTTTCTTTTTCATATTAATTTTTTCAGACAAGGTTATACTGTTTAGTGCAGGTTACTTCCTTAAATTACGAATTATTACAAATTCATCTATTGAATGATTCGAACTGTCAAAGGCCTTAATATTTGACTCATTTTCTTTAACGTCTACAACAACATATCCGCCGGCCGTTGGGATATAGACTTCCGGTTTGAGAATATTGCTATCATGAAGCCTTTCTCCGGCCGAGGGCACTACTATTTGATAGACAGCATTTTGCCAGGCAGGATCTATTTTTTTGTCGACTAATAAACGCGAGTAGTGATGTTCATGCCCGTTAAAAACAGCGTCTATATTATATTTATCTATTATTGCCCAAAGACGGTCTCTTTCATCACTTTCTTTATCAAGCGATGTGCCCAGATGCCCGCCGATAGGGTACGCAGGTTCATGATAAAATGCAAAAACATGCGATTTTTTATTCTTTTCAAGATCTTTTTCCAGCCAGTCCCTTTGCACATCGTTTATTATGCCCCGGCTTCCAAAGTAATCAGAATCGAGGCTTATGAAATGGACATCCTCATGATCAAAAGAATATGTAAGCCCTTCGAAACCTTTTGGCCCGTTTTTTGGCATTTCGAATATGTTTTGAATGTAGGTTTGTCCAATATCTTTATTGAACAATTCATGATTTCCCACTGTTACATATACGGGAATTCCAACAGCGGAAAAAAGTTTTTTCCCTGATTCGAACAATTTCAGCTGGCTTTCACTGCCCTTATCAGTTAAGTCACCGCATATCAGGACACAAGCGGGTTTTGGGTCCAGAGCGGCAATAAATTTTTCATACTTAGTGAATTTGGCGATATTCGTGCTAACATGGGTATCCGCCATAACAGCAAAACGTGTTCCGGCAAATAGTTCCAAGGAGCCAAGCAGAAACAAAGCGATAAAAACAAGAACATGCCCGGCATATATTTTATTATATTTCATATTTACTCCAAAAGATCAGAAAACCAATACAAAGTTTTTAGCAGGTCATTCTACGATATACAAATGGACCGCATAAGCTTCAAAGGTATCAACAAAACTCCCGGCCTTGAGAGGGACAGTCCTGCCTTCGTTAACTGCCTCCGCGCTTTTCCCGCCGGTATTTGTAACTTCAGCGCTGCATTTTTCAGCTTCCACATTTACGCAGAAAATATACAGTTTGTTATTGTATCTTTTCGCGAGCAGATCAACTTTTCCCTGCCCGTTTGAAATAACTTTTACTTCAGCGGCAGTTTCTCCCAGCAATAAAGGTTCTTTCAGGGTCTGAACTTCTTTTACCGCTGCGGCAAGCAATTCTTCCGCCTGCGGGTCGATCCTGATAGAGGCAAAAGGATTGAACCCGGTATAATCAAAACCGAGCCCGTGCGCGCCGTGAATTAACGACATCCAGAGCTCGCATTTAATCTGCTTTCCGGAAGGCGCCGGGGCATTCTTGGACCACCTTTTCCTGTCCCCCGCGTCAGAAGCAGACCACAAGCTTTTGACACCTTTGGAATATTTCTTTATTTTATCAACAGAATCCGCGACCATTTTCAGGTCTTTCACATAATTACTGCATACCGGAAAAGTGTCAACGTATAAAATATCGCACCACCGGGCGGCACTAAAATACCAGTCTTCAGGGGTCGGAAGAGTCCAGCCAAAATTCCTGTCTTTTGCAAGGGTTTGCCCGCCGCTGACCATCAAAACCACAGGATGCTTGGGATCAGCTTCTTTTACTGTTTTATATTTCATTTCCAGGTCCTGAGGTGTTCCGGCCTGTTTTGGTTTCCAGGTTTTTTCCTTTTTTCCCATTCCCATATCGGCTTCAGTAGAAATATGCCAGCCCAGAAGCGCGGGATGATCCTTGAACATTTTTATCAGCTCCCCCGGCTCCTTCATAGTGCCTCTTCTTTTAAGATCCTCATCCCACCAGGCATGAATGAATAAAATACCGTACATCTTCCTTTTCGCGAGTTCATCAAGCGTCTTTTTTGTGAATTCCAGGGATTCCGGAGAAATATCTTTCCAGGCCAGAGCGGTATTATCAATTCCGTAAAGAACATTTATTCCCATTTTCTGCAATCTGTCAGCATCTTTCATATTCGCGGCCCAGGCATGTACAGGCATAAATAGTTTGCCGTCAACATACATTTCGTTATTCTTCCCAAAAGTAATATCTGAAGAAAATACTGCCGCCGGAAACAATAGAAAACACAAAAACACCGCAAGAACCATGATCTTTATCTTCATCTGGCACCTCTTAAACATAATCATATAGTTAAATCCCGGAAATGTAAATAGTATAAATTGACCAGAGCGGGAGCAAAGGAGGCCCGATGTCATGCCATAGGCAGATCCGCCTCAGGCGGAAATATGGCAACTACAAAATCATAAAAAAACCCGTCTTGAGGAAGTTCCCGGCCTTAGCTTTTTGCTTTTCCTTGCATATTGAATTGCTTGAAGGTATAATACTTTTAATGTGAGCGTTCCAGAGAACGGAATGGCTTTTTTAACACCATACCTAATCTAAAGTCTGAAAAGCAGGGATGTTTCGCCAAGAGAAAAATGGCTCAACATGACAAGAAAAAAACGAGGAGAAAACATGAAAAAAGTTTACGATATAGCGGCCTATGTTTGGCCTTCCTACCACCCTGACCCGCGGGCAAAAATATTCTGGCCGGACGGGATAGGCGAGTGGCAGACGGTTATGAGCAACAAACCGAAGTTTCCCGGGCACGAACAGCCCCGCTTCCCTTTGTGGGGGTACGTGAATGAAGCAGACCCGCATGTTATGCAGATGCAGATAGACGCGGCCGCAGACCACGGAGTAAATGTTTTTATTTATGACTGGTACTGGTATGACGGCTTGCCGTTCCTTGAAGGCTGTCTCAATGACGGGTACCTGAAAGCGAAGAACAAGGACCGCATGAAATTCTATCTGATGTGGGCCAATCATGACGCCACTATGCTCTGGGATAAACGTAATACCGGCAAGAAAGATGATGATACTGTTATCTGGAAAGGCGGCATAGACAGGCAGGAGTTTGAAATTGCTGTCCACCGCATCATTGACCGTTACTTCTCGCAGCCGCAGTATTTCAAACTGAACGGCAAACCCTGTTTTATGCTGTTTGAACTTGGCAATCTAATTAAGGGCCTGGGCGGGCTCAAACAGGCAGTTGAGGCGCTTAAATGGTTCCGCAAAGAAACGGTAAAAGCGGGCTTCAAAGGCCTGGAATTGCAGCTTACGCTCTGGGGCAAAAGCAGTAATCCTGTCCTCATTTCGGGAAAAAATATCGGCACGCAGAAAGAAATTATTGAAAAACTCAGGTTTGACAGCGTAACAAATTATCAAATAGTCCAGATGACCGACGTTGACAGGGATTATCTTGAGATAATGAAAGCTGTGTCAGCGGAATGGGAAAATTTTTCAAAGGAATTCAAGATCCCGTATTACCCGCATGTTTCTATCGGCTGGGATAATAACCCTAGGTTTGAAATGTTCCGGCCCGGGATAGTGAAGAACAATACTCCCGCTAATTTTGAAAAGGCGCTTAAGCTGGCGAAGTCCTACGCGGACGCAAGGCCGGCCCAGGCACCGCTCATCACGGTCAATAGCTGGAATGAATGGACCGAGACCAGTTACCTGGAACCCTGTACCATGTTCGGCTACGGTTATCTTGAAGCGGTAAAAAAGGTTTTCGGCGGAAAGTGATACGGAACCTTAAGGTGTGCCTTTAGAAAAGTACTGAAATTTCTCATAAACTGTCGGCTATATCTGTCATTTAATCACGGCTGTCGCCTTATTCCTTCCTCCCTAAAGCCCGGCGGACAGGCGCAATGACAGCTAAAATTCTTTAAGAAAAATATTCCCATTAAGACCGCGGGAATTTACATGAAAAATTTATCCAGAAAATCTTTCTGGTCAAAGCCCACCAGGCCGAAGTCCAGGATCCTGCTTTTTTTGCAGGTGCATTTTATTATTCTTCTGCCGCAATTTTTACAGCTTCTTACATTCCTTCCGGGTTCAAAACCTTTGGCCTCTTCGCTGCCAAAGAGCATGAAATCCGCAGAGGCCTTCTGCCCCCGGAAATTAACAACAACGGTAATAATATTCCTGCCCTGCTCGTTCCTGGTCAGGAGTTCAAAAGACCTGCTGCCCGTTTCCCCGGAATTTCCTTCTAAAACCTGCCAGCCCTTCGGGGCCTTGAGTTCTATCCCCGCGTTCACCGGTACATCCTTTACAGCTACCGACACTCTCAGGGTTTTTCTTATCCCGGGAAGTATAACAGGGTCTCCGTTGTAATGCAGAGTTATGGTAAAGCCCTTTCTTACGACTATGGAGGATTGCGGGTCGGTCTTCAATATTTTAAGCGCTTCTTCATTCTTGAAAAGCAGTGACCGCAGATCTTTCGGAAGGACTGTCCTTTTCCCGAAACCGGCAGAGGCCGAACAATTCTCAAATTTCTCCGCTATTTTTAGCATGCGGCCGGAAAGCTCTTTTACGTTCTTCGGGGCGCCGCATTTTCCGGTAAGCTTATGCAGGACTATTTTTTCGCCGATAGGCGCGAGCCATTTTTTGGGGATCCCTTTCCTGCCGCCGATAATACCGAGCACCGAGCCGAGAGTAGCGCCGGTGCAGTCGGTATCATACCCGCAGTTAACGGCTTTGCATAATTTGTCGCCGAAATCTTTTCCGTAAAGCCAGCCCAGGATGGTAAAACCGTGGTTCGGCACCGCGTGGCAGCCATGGTTACCGCCGTAGCACTCGGCCAGCTTGTTCCTGGCATCAGCCCATCTGATTCCGTTCTTGTAACACCAGACCGCGTCCCTTATCACCCGGGAGATCTCGGTGTAGCCCGGGATCATCTCCAGTCCTATCTTAATAAGTATTTCCGGATCAGATTCCACGAAAGCCGCGCTTTCTACCGCGGCCCAGAACATTTCACCGTAGGTTCCCTGCCCGCCGGAATGGTCCATGGCCGAATCTTTCCAGGCCATTACCGCGGCGGCCTGGGGATTGGCCGGAAACAAACAGGCCCAGATCTCGCTCCTTATCGGGGAACCCATGTTATCTATAAAGAAGTTTTCAAAACAGCCGGAAACCGGCGGTAAAAGGCCTCTTTCAAGGTTTCTCGCGCAAAAACCGTACTCATCCCAGGGATAATTAGCGGAAAATTTCTTCCAGTAGCCCGCGATATCTTCAAGCTCGGGTAAAGCAGCTTTATCTTCAAGGAGTTTTAGCCAGACCAGTTGGAGATCCAGATCGTCATTCGGGGCAGAGCCCTGCGGGACCGGAGAATAAAAGGTCAGGTCATTAACATGTTTTTTTACTTCGTAGGGGGCACCCAGGGTCCCGCCGATATTTTTCCCCAGCCAGCACGCGTACATTTTATCATAGTATTCTTTTTTCCCAAGTTGTATTTTTTTCTTCATTACTCCTCCTGATATTTTTATCGTATTTCAAACTTCTTTTAGCAGCTCTCTGCTTACATCTGCTTTTACCAGCATTCCTTCGGATTTTAACTGCCTGCCCCATCTTTTTTTTGTCATGTTGAGCCGTTTTCCTACCGGCGAAACATCCCTGCTTTTCAGACTAAAATACAGAGATCCTTCGTTAAAGGCACTTCCTCCACAGGCGGACAGGCAGGATGACAAAGCTGTTTAGATAACTACTTCTACTGCCACAAGTCTGTCTTTTTTTCTATATCTTTCATTTCCTGTTTGCCGCTGCCTTTTTTATGCCTGAGAAAAATGTCCGGCAGGCCGGAGTAAGGAACACGGAGCTGCCGGTTATTTTTTATTGCCAATATAAGGGTAGAATTTTATCCAGTCGATCTGATATACGCATTCAACATCACCCGGGGGAGGCCCTTTTATCCAATTCTTATTGGACCAGAAGTTCATCTTCAGCATATAGGGAGCATCTATTTTAATATCATTGCCGCTATAGGTGTAGGAACAGATGACTTTTTTATCCGCAAACCATTCTATTTTTTCCGGAGTGACCTCAAAACCATAGATATGAAAATCCTCTGAGGGATTAAAACTCAGGGGTGCATCAGGATGGGTGTCGAAACTTTTTTTCCCGGCCGCGTGCACGGCACAGTGGACCCTGCCGCTCCCTTTTCCGAACTGAAAAGTAAGGAATTCAATATCTATCTCCTGCCTGGTGCCTTTGCCTTTATCGCCCCAGTCTATGGTGTAAAAAGAGTTAAGGACGCCCTTAACGTCGGAGGGTTTAGCTCTGTATTCCCAGCGCCCGTAAAGGAAGGTTTGCCTGGTCTGCAGGGCAGAACCGAGATTACTCTTGGAAGCTGAATCATATTTGAAGATCATATTCAGCATGCCGTTTGAAACGGTACACCGGGCAGGGGAGGTTTTACTCTCTTCAACCCAGCCCGCGACCTCCCACACCGTGCTGTCTATTTTATCAAAATTTTCTTCAAATACCGGCTTGGGATCTATATCCGGGCCAAAGGCCGCGGTTGCGCGGGACGTAAAGAAAAGACCGCAGGAAAACGCAAGAGCTAGAACAAAATATTTCATGCTTCCCCCTTTTGCTGATATTGGTTTGACCTGAATATTGTAGCAGTTTTTTAAAAGTAATTCAATTTTTAGCTCAAGGATAGACAGGAAACACGCTGAAGGCAAGAGGTAACAGAAGACAGGAAGCTATAATCAAGTTTTAAAGAAATCCAGAAAATCATAGATCCATTTTGTTCCGCCAAGCCAGATAGAAACGATAAATACCAGAATAATTCCCAACGCTATAAGTGCAAGCCAGAGTGCCGTTCCTTCTTCATATTCCATTTTTAGCTCCCCATCCACTTTCAGAACAATACTGACTAAAGTATAGCAGAAATCCGGTTTTTGTCAATTATTTTCGGTTTTTGCCCGCAACTTCCCCGAGAAAATAGGATCTATATAAGAACTGCAGTTTGCCTGAGGGATGACAGCAAGCATTTTGGCCTCATAAATGAGGCAGCTACAAAAGATGCCCAAACTGCAGATATTTATTGTGGTTTTTTAACTGCAGCTTTCGCCTTAATACGGTAAAGCCGGCAATTTTTCCAGCCTGCTGCTCTGGTGAAACTTCCATCCGTGTCATTTGCCACCATCTTGGCCGCCTCCGCGACAGCATGCAATTGACTGAAAGTTTTTTCCACTATATTACATTTCTCCGTATAGGCCTTAATATTTTTACGTGTTGCGCCAGATAACTCGCCATAGATCTGATAGACCGTGATAAAGTATCCCTTATTCTCCAGCAGTACTTTTTTTACCGCGTCTCTAATTTGTGCCGGCATTTTATTCATTTTACCACCTCTTTTTTATCCCTTCACTATTGATTATACTCCTAATATACAAATTTATGTCAATATATATTGAATTTATTTTAAATTCCGGCTTGGATAGCAGAGTTTCAAGTTAAATAATTACCGTATAACCGCCAGCTTCCCTATTCTTTTCTCCGTTCTGCCCTGTATTTGAGCGGCTATGACACAAAAGTAAATTCCATTTGCCACTCTTGACCCGGAGGAGTCCTTTAGGTCCCAGACATAGTCATAGATCAACTGATCAGTAAGTGATATACTTGATTGAAAATTAGAGGTTGTTAGTTGCCCCTCAAATACCAGCTCTCCTCCGGCGGTATAGATCTTTAGAGCGGCGGAATCGAACTGTTTCGCGAATATTCCTCTTATGGTAGCCGTAGCGGAAGTTTTTACCGGATTGGGGTATAAGACCGACTTTAAGAAACCGAGGCTGGTGACCACCGGGACGATAGCCATTTGGGCAGTCAAAGTTGTGGTGGCCATGCCGGTAATATCGGATATGGTCACAAAACTCGGGCCATAATAGCCGTTGCTTTGAGGAGAAGTAAATATCCCGCCGTCCTTATACGCGTCACCCGGGAGGCCTTCATTTGAGTCCATTTGTGAATTATTATCCGCGGTCACCAGAATTATTCTTCTATGCGGGGACACGCTGTTGACATCATTATCAACTATATTCCCGATCTTGTCATCTATATGCCACACCAGCATGCCTGCACCGGGCAGATAGGTGTCCATTCCGGTCTGTTTTCTAAATTCTACCAGAAAATATTCGGTAGCACTGCCGGATATGGGGATCTTGTAAGCATTGCCGGCAAGCGCTTCAAAATTCTGCAGGGTCAGAAAAGTCGAAGCTGTGGCCATAACCGGTGTCATCCAGCCAAAAAGTATTTTGTGCCAGGCGCAATGATGCGGCGGCCCGTCACCGTTATTCGCCCAGCCGCCATAATCCATTAATTCCCACCCGCCCACAATGGAGGTCCCGTACGTCGTGTCATACAAGTCAACGGCACCCAGTTGATGCCCAAATTCATGACAGAGAGTGCCAAAAGGTTTTGCCGAGGCTTCCGTCGCGGGGACTGTTTCACCTTCATGAAAGCCATTTGCTCCGGCAGTGTCCCAGTCAACGAACATGGACCAGATATCGAACATACTGCCTGTTGACTCCGCTCCTTTCCCCGCGTGAATAACGATAAGGGCATCGAAAGGCCCCAGGGACTTGGTCACGACCGCGGCCGTGCAGGCATCGTTGAACAAGGTACCATTTACGACATTTCTATAATTGTTCTTCGCGTAGTAATATGAATTATTCGGCAGAGCATAGCCGGTTCCGCCATTATCATAGAAGGTGAAGGTTAAATTCAACAGGCCGTAAGAATCTTCCGCGTAATACGCGTTCATTCTCGCGAAATAGCCCGTACCCGGGGTCTCATAATTGCTGATATCCGAAGCGACAAAACTTTTATCCGTGGTATAAGCAAAGATCACCGCGATCTTTTTGGTTCCGGTCGTTCCGATAATTTTAGCTATTTCACGGGCCGGCGCGTTCTTTGCCAGGAGGGAAGAAATATCCGCGTTTTTATGCACGGAATCTTTGGGCATGCGTGCCGCGGAAATACCGGGCGCGGGCGGAACCGCAAAAGCGGAAATACTGAGCAAAGTTATTAAACTCAAAATAACTGTTCTTTTGAACATCTAGATTCCTTAAAGAATATCTATTTGCGTTTTGCAGGGAACTGCTCCGGGGGCCCGCCTGTTATCCGGCAAGCCCCGCGGTTTATTTTAAATATGTCCGGTACTTTTTTTAAGGTTTGGGCGGTACGTCTTTGGCGCCGACTTCCACCAGCACACCTTTACCTTCACGCTCCCCGCGGAGCGTCGAAGGCGCGAAGCCTGAAACCGGGCTCCAGGTCCAGGTATCATGGAACTCATTACCCGTGACTTCCACTTTAATACTGCCCGCGCCGGCAGTTTGCTTGAGCTTCAAGCCGCCGCGCTGCCAGGGATCATAAACACCGGCAAATTGCGCCGTGTTGGATTTAACGACCGCGTTGAGCTGTTTCCACCCAAGCGGTTTGCCGTGATCATCGGCTGGAGAATCCCCTATACTGCCCGTAAAAGCAGGCGAGGAGACGACTTGAAAATCACAACTCGCAGTACCTTTGGAAAGGCGGAAACCGCCGGCAGTTTCTGTCCGGTCAAGTTTGGCGCCCTGTACAAGCCAGGTTATTTCCACTTCCTGCGGCGCTTTTATGTCATCCAGAATAAGTATATAATCGCCCTCCACCCAGACAGCTTCGCGGCGGAACCGTTCAAGCGCCGGGCGGCCGGGTTTGGTCTTCCTATTGGCCGGGTAGGAACCGGCGGCTTCACCTTCGACAACGACTATCTTACCGGTATCTTTCCAGGCCGTGGTCACGGCCATCTTTGACATATCTGAACCGTCAGCAGAGGGCGCCTCATAAACATCCCCTTCCCCGCGGCCTTTGGCCATCTGCCCGATACCGTTAATAAGTATGGTGTTATGGTTAGCCGAACGTTTTTGTGAGGAATAACGGTCAGTTTCAGCCAGTAATTCGCCCTGGGAATAGATGACAAATGAGTTGGCATCAGGATCATCGTGCGCCACGTTTATATGCCCGTTCTTGTGCTCTGCGCGATAACTGTTCAATTTATAGCCGCCCAGCGGGCCGCACCTGAACATAAAACCGGTATTTGCAAGCTCCCAGCCGTCACGCATCAAAGCGAGGCCGATGTCCGGACTAAAAGCGGCCTTAGGCAGGCGGTGGTAGTCCCCTCCCGCGGCGGCTTCCGTGTCTATGAACTGCAAGGCGGCCCAGGCAACAACGGGATTACTTGAGTTGCGGCTGGCCGCGTCAAAAGCGGACTGCACGTCGGCCTGTTTATTCAAAGCAGTAAGTTTGGGTATAAAATTCGTGTAACCCTCGCCCGGTGTGCCGTTGCTGTCACCGTAGTAAAAGTACTGTTTCAAGCCCGGGGTAAGGCTTTGGGCCCACAAAGGGGCGGTAGTTTTGAAATAAGGGGCCTGTAAAAGCGTGGTGCCGAAGCAGCGGTCAGAAGCCGTTACCGCCAGGGTCAGATGTAAACTGCCAAAAATTATATAGGTCGGGCCTTCATGCGAGGAGCCGTCTGCCGGCAGGTTATCGGCTATGAACTGCAATTCGTCCCTGGTCTTCGTTAAAAGCCAGTCTTCTTCAGGATTACATTCATAAGAGGCAAGCACGGCAAGCGCCAGGCCGGCATCGCGGTGCCAGCGGTGATTATTGGCAGGATCATGCTGCCAGTATTTGTTGGTGGTCGGCGCTTTAAGCAGATGCCCTTCGTAATACTGGGCACGGGCCATAAGCACCAGCTTGCGCCGCATCGTTTCACGGAAAGCCGGGTCAAGCTTATCATAAACCCAGTCATAAGCCAGCGCAGCGCCGGCCATGATATTCGCCGAGCTCATACCGCTGTCAACTTCCCCGCCTGTTTCCCAGTGCTCAAGTTTTTCCAGGAACTTCAAAAAGCTTATTGTGGCCTCCAGAGAAGCGGGGTCCCCTGTCATAAGATAATGATAGGCCACAGTGGGGATACGCCACAAGCCCTGCCTCTGTCCGTCTGTGGCATCGGTAAGGAATTTGGTTTCGGCCGGCGCCTTACAGGAAGGCAGATAACTGACCAGCTGCTCCCGGAAGGGTTTAAGCGCATCGCTGTTATAGTTCCGGCGTAACCGGGAAAGATCTTCCGGGCCAAAAAGCAGCCGCGGATGTTTATTTAAAACCAGGGCGCTTAATTTCGCGGGCGCACCCTCTAGCACAGGGTCTTTTTCAGGCAAGTCCTTTAGAGCCGAGGCATTGGCCAGGCCTAAGAGGAACATTCCGAACAAAAACAAAGAAATCGCTTTTCGCAGCATAACCCGTCCTTTCAAATAGATTTTTGTTAATTTTTTATGTTTTTTTGAGCTATTACAGTATTTTTTGTCACACGGTTTTTGACGCTTTTATGGGCTCAAAACCTTTTAAAACCGGTCAGCGCTCCCTGCGGGCCGCATAGGTAAAACTCAAGAAATATTTTTTCCATAAAAGTTCGGTTGAAACAAATTGGTTAACCCCGGAAAAATAATCTACAAGCGCTTCACGGACACGCGCAAGTTCTTTCAGCCGGAAACGATTCCGGGGATCCGCCAGGGTCAGATCAAGAAGTTCAAGCATGCGTTCAAAGGCTTTCTGAAAGTAGGGCTCATTTTTTTTAGCCCGCCAGTTCAAAGCCCGCTCAACTTCACTGCCGATATTTGCCATCTGCTCAATAAATAGCAGTTGAAACCAGCGGCCTTCAGCCAGTTGTTTGTGCTGGACTGTCATCTTTTTACTCTGCTTTTAATTAGCTCTTTTTCTGTTATAGCATCTGCAACTATTTTCATCGCTTAGACCCCGCTATAATATTTGAACTGCTGTTATATTTTGTCTTTCAAATTAACCGTCAATTATTATGAAAACACTACGGATCAATGCCTGTAATCGCGCTGCTCGTGCTGTTCCTCGTGCCTGTTGTCTTTTCTTTCTTCACGGTCGTTGTCATACCTGCGGCCGTCATCGCGGTCATTCCGGGATTTTCTCTCCCATTTTTGTTTTTCCCAATAAACGGGCTCGCGTCTTACTTCTTCCCACCTGTTACTGTACCAGCGCCTGTAAACAAAGCGTTCTCCTTCATGGAACCGGTACACCCAGTATCCGTCATACCAGCATCTTTCATCATAATCAACCACTACGACAGTGGAGCGCTGGTAACCGGCAAAACAGCCCTGAAAAAGGGCCAGAACCGCCACCGCTGAAAATAGGACCATGAGTTTTTTCATAGCGTTTCTCCTGTTTTTTTCCGGGTAAAATAGCTATCCTTTCCCCTGAAATTTCTCATGACAGTTATTTTTTGATTTCGCAGTTGCCTGATTTATCAGGCGCTTTTAGAAGATATTGACCCTGACCCCGGAGTTAACCATTAAATTAATATAGATGCTGCTGGTCTGATAGCCTATACCTGTTTCAAGGAATATTTCAAATATATCTATCGGCAGCTCCGCTCCTATCTTTAGATCAAGGGACACAATAATATTCTGATTCCTGAAACTATAACCTGCGGCCCCGGAAAGTGCGCCGTAGGGCAGTAAAAGCTCCCTGGGGCTCGGATAAAAATAACCGACGGCTCTGAGGCCAAGATCATCACTGCCATGATTTTCATAAAAGTAAGGCCCGTAAGTTACCACGAATTTTTTGGAAGGTTCAAGATCAAGTAGTTTAAAGTTACAGGCAAGCAGGAACGTATTTCCGCGGAATATCTTATTGAAATCAAAAGTTTTATCAACAAAATCATACAGGCCTATTTCAAGGTTCATAGGAGGCATTTCCTCTTTTCCTTTCCGGCCTTTATCATATGTTTGTTTCTGCCCGAACATTCCGTCACTTCTGCCGCTCCCGCTCTGCGGCTCCTTCATTAATACTTTTTCCTCCGCGTGTGCTGGCGCAAACAGTATCAGGCCGGCAACCAGTACTATCGCTTTCTTAAACATTTTATCCTCCTAATATATTTTTGTTGATACGGTATTCAAAGAATACTTTCTATATTTACTTCCAAAGATACTCAGTTTTTACCGAAAACCCTGATGAGCAGTCCGGCAACAAGCACCTCAAGCAGGCTCAGCGGTACCGCGAAAAGAAGCAATTTCAGCGGCAGCACTTGAAGATTGTAAAGTGCGAGCCACATCATAACAAAAGCGGCCAGCCACGCTGTCAGCAGCGACCTCCAAAAAGAAAACCGCTTTAGAAAAGTAAAAATAATATAGGCCAAAATGAAACTCCAAAGCAGCCAGAAAATACCGTTAATAAGAAATGTATTAAATTCCAGATCCAGTGCTCTATAGTGGTCTACCCAGTAACTCTTAAAGAGCAATTCATTCCTGATAAATTCAGAAAAAGTGATCCATATCCCCGCCAGCACCACCGCTAAAAAAGGCCTTTTCATGTTCTTTTAATTATACTCCGCAATTCCATTATTGCTTAATGAGTTTAAGCTTTGCCCGGAACCGGCACTTGATATTATGCATGGTTTTTCCTTTCTTTTATATTAACCTTTTTGGCTCTAAATATCAATATCTCCTTACATAAGGCGGAGTTTGACTTTTTAGCCCGGAAACTGCCTATTTGCCGATGCCGTTATTTTCTCTTTATATTGTCTTTCTTTGGTTCGAGTTCCCCGCCCGTAAAATCTGTGAGTTTTACATTCTCGAATTTAAACGGAACGTTATATTCTTTCATATCTTTATATATTTCCAGGGCCACTTTTGCATCCGGCGGGGCTTTCCCGTCCACCGTGTAGCCGATGGTGCTTGAATTTTCTCCGGCCCAGCTGTGGTGTTGTGTAAGTTTTACTTCCTTGCCGTCTTTTTTAATAAGCTTGGCCGACTTTAGCAGATCCGCATTTATTTTAAATTCAAATTCAATAACATCATCTTTTTCCGGTTTCTCTTTTTGTACCCCGTCTATATATTCATAGGAAGGCCAGTCACTGCGTTTTATTGAGATGATTTTTGCGCCTAATTCCGTCCCTTCAGCGCCTGCTTTTAACTCCTTGAAGCCCGGGTCTAGAGTTTTTGTTTCCGAGCCCGTGAGAACCTTGCATTTTCCGCTGAGCTCCGCGAAACCAAGCGCGTCTTTCGGTAAAGGTAAAAGGTGCAGGGTAAAAGTTACCGAGCTTTTATTCTCGCTTAAGGAAGGGCTGGTCCCCCAATTTTTCCGGGCAAGGTCCACGCCTGTATCCGAGACCGCTTTTTGGAGTTCCACATTTTTTACGTTAACTACACTGCCCTCAAAGCCCCCCTGGAAGGTGACTTCACAGCAGTTCTCTCTGCCATAGCGGTCTTTCAATTTAATATCGTAATTTTTCAAGTTAATTTCCGCGAGCCGGGCAGTCTTAAAACTGCCGTCCTTTGCGGCTTCCACAACCGGCCTGTTTTCCTGTTTTGAAGGTTCTAATTCCGCCGTTATTTTTTCGCTGTCCTTTTTTGCCCCGGCTGTTTCGCTTTCATAATCAAAAGCGGGGCCGACCGGCTTAAAGAGCACGACCGACTTTTCGAGTTTTCCCTTCAAATTCTGCAGGATATCCAGGGAGCCAAACCCGGCCGACATGACCGCGCCTTTATCAAGAAGCAGGTTCTTTAAGCCCTTATCGTCGAGCATCAGAGCGTCTATGGCCTTCATAATTTCTTCACCCTGGAAGACATATCTATAACTGCCATCCTGGAGTTTCTCCAGGTTCTTATATTCCTTTACTTCGCCCTTTACAGAAATTATATCTTCATGGTCTATAACCCCAAAAATGCCGGCAAACAGCGGCCGGATCTTCTTATACTGGGCTCTTTGTTTCGCGGCTTCTTCATCTATTTTATCAGGGTTTATCTTTTTGGGCTTGCTTGCAAGAATACTATTTTCTTCTTTATCTTTTTTTTCGCCTTTCAGTACGGCGATCTCTATGTCTCCGTTCTTCAATTTGTTAAAGGTTATTTCAGAGGCGCTTATATTGTAAAGTTTTATTTTTGAAATATCCCTGAAATAACAGGTCCCTTTAAAATCCACTGAGTTTTCATCGTTTATTTTATATTTTACATCTGTCCAGGCCTCCAGGCCGCGGCAATTCTTAATAAAAACTGCCACTGCTTTCTTCATGCTTTCGTTATCATCGCCGTCATCTACCAGCAAACTGCCTTTTTGAAGCTGTGTTTCCAGGAGCATCTTCCCCGAACCGTCAGGATTAAAGACCGTTGTCCTCTTGTACTGAAAACAGCCCGAAAGAACCAGCATTGCAGCGATAGGGAGTATTATTTTTTTCATGTCTCTCCTTATTGAATATTCCGGCGAAATTACAATGTTTTATAGCATTACTAAGTTTTTAGTACAAGTTTATTTCACCCCGGTACCAAACAGGATACTTTCTACTTTTTTTTCTTAATTATGACAAAATATCCCATGATGCAGACTATCAACGCGCAAAGTGCAATTATAAATAATTTTGAATAAGGCCTGGCGATAAATAACAGGATAGTGATAAGAGTTATAATGAACACTGTTATTTTTGCCAAAATATTTCTTTTTTATTTTCATAAGTACCTCTTTCTACCGATGGACGTATTGTCAAACTTTTTTTGACAAATTTTGTTTTTATTCTATATCTATAAGTGTTTTGTTAAATTTAGATTGCCTCTCCCATCTTTTTCTTGTCATGTTGAGCCGTTTTTTCTTGGCGAAACATCCCTGCTTTTCAGACTTAAAATACAGAGATCCTTCGTCAAAATCGACTTCCTCCACAGGCGGACAGGCAGGAGGACAAAGCTATGCAGATAACTACTTCTGCAATCACAAGTTTTTTTACCTTTTTTCCATATCTTTCATTTCCTGTTCGACACTACCCCTGCAGACCTTTTTCAAATGCCGGTTCCTTAAGCTTGTTTTTTGGAATTATCGGCCTGCATGGCTCTAAGTGTTTTGCGGATCTTTATAAGTTCTATTAAACAAAAAAGCGGGGATAAAACAAGGAGCAGAGCGAAAAAGAGGACGCACAGTATTCCTATTCCGCCAAAAAATGACATCAGTTTCATAAACTCGAACATGTCCCCCTCCTTTGAAGAGCGATTCCACTGACCCTGTACCATTCACTAAGTTCAGGTGCAGGGCCATGAACCTGAGCGTAGTGAATGGTTCATGGTTACAGCGCTTTTGGATTCCACTGATTAACAGCTGAAGAACGATTCCTTTGATTGCAAAACTTTTGGATTCCACTGATCAACAGCTGAAGAGCGATTCCACTGATTACAAAACTTTTGGATTCCACTGATTAACAGTGAAGAACGATTCCACTGATTGCAAAACTTTTGAAGAACGATTACACTGATTACAAAACTTTCGGATTCTCCGCCTTTGGCGAGATCTCACCGTAGGTGGACACTGATTAAGAACTGAAGAACGATGGTACTGACAAAATTCTTTTACAAGCATTTTTTTCGGATTTCGCCTGTCTGCCCCGTCTTTTTCTTGTCATGTTGAGCCATTTTTCTCTTGGCGAAACATCCCTGCTTTTCAAACTTTAAATACAGAAATCCTTCGTCAAAAGCGACTTCCTCCACAGGCGGACAGGCAGGATGACAAAACTTCTGCGAATAAAACTTTTCTCTCAATATCTTTCATTCCCTGTTTGACAATTCCAAAAAGGATTCATTGAAGAATGATTCTCGCCTTTGGCGGGACCTCCACCGCAGGTGGATCCTGAGAGTTTTACAAAAATGTATGTGCCGAATATACGCCGGCTGTTTACTTTGCCGGTGTTTCCGCCGCGGCCTCCTTCAGGTCTATTTCAATATCATCGTAATAGAAGGTTTCGTTATCAGGTTTCAACACCGAGCCGCCGCTAAAAGTTATACCGTTGGCTCCTTTGTTGAAAAATTCAAGTTTTGTAGGGAATGTGGTATCTTCTTTTTCGTCGTTATAGGTAACCCCCAGGGTCTTGGCATCCGTAAAAGTAAAGACGAATTTATTCCAGCCTTTTTTCCTGGCTATACCGGAACTCCAGACATTGAACCACTGATTTTCGCCGGTGAAAACGACCCTGTAGTTTTTGGCGCCGGAAGACGACTGGGACCTGAAAGCCACTAATTCAACGGCTTTGTCATCATCGCTGTTCACCAAGCCAAAATAAGGGCCGTTCCAATTTTTATCCTTCTTGTTTGTTTGCACGGCAAGTGAATCATACACCCACATGGTTACCGTCCCGAATTTATTTTCCGTGCTAAACCTGAAAGAAGCGGTCGCGCCGGCAGGAACGGAAAGCGACGACGCTCCCCCGTGGAACTGATCCGTGGAAATCGTAACATCACCTTCGACTTCCCATTTTTTCAAAATTGCTTTGTCCTCAAAACCTTCGGCCGTCTTAGCGGCATATACCACCGCCGCAAAACTCAAAGCCATTACCGCCAACACCATTTTTTTAAGCATTTTTCTCCTCCCCCTTTTAAAAAATATTTTTTCTGAATTTCCGGCATAAGGCCGTTTTGAATAATTCCGATATTTCTTTTTTTCTCCGGGTTACCGGACAAGCAGATAGGCAATTACTGAGATCAAGGCCGAACAGGGAATGGTCAAGATCCAGGCCCAGATTATTGTCCCGGCAACACCCCAGCGAACCGCGCTCATACGCCGGAGCGAACCGACTCCCATAATAGCTCCTGTTATAGTATGGGTCGTGCTTACGGGAATTCCAAAATGTGACGAAATAAATAATGTTACTGCCGCGCCTGTTTCAGCACAAAAGCCGTCAACCGGTTTCAGTTTTGATATCTTCTGTCCCATGGTCTTTACGATACGCCAGCCGCCAAACAGTGTTCCAAGTGCAATAGCGCCGTTACAGGAAATTATTACCCAAAAAGGTATATAGAATTTATCCAGCAAATGGGCGGAAAAAAGCAAACCCGCAATTATCCCCATGGTCTTTTGAGCATCATTTCCGCCGTGGCCTAAACTGTACAGAGCGGCAGACACCAGCTGTCCCTTTCTGAAAATATTGTCTACTTTTGACGGTATGGCTTTGCGAAAGCTCCAGAAAACAATATAGCCAATTATGATCCCCAATAGCAGGCCCACAAGCGGAGAAATAAAAATAAATGCCACGGTTTTAATTATTCCGCTGATTACCAGCGCGCCGGGCCCCGCTTTTACTATTGCTGACCCGATAAGGCCGCCTATCAGTGAATGTGAAGAACTTGTCGGCAAGCCAAAATACCAGGTAATAATATTCCAGCCACAGGCGCCAATAAGCGCGCCAAAGATCACATGTTTATCCAAAACACCCAGGTCAACAATACCTTTGCCGATAGTATTCGCGATATGCAGGCCAAAAAAAAGAAATGCGATAAAATTGAAAAAAGTAGCCCAAATAACGGCGTATTTCGGAGAAAGAACGCGGGTGGAGACAACGGTTGCAATAGAATTGGCGGAATCATGAAAGCCATTCAGAAAATCAAAAGTCAGGGCAAGAATTATAAGAAAAATCAAATAGATCGTCATGTTTCAGGCGTTCTTTACGACTATAGATTCCACGACATTGGTAACATCCTCGCAGATATCCAGCACGGTCTCGGCTTCCTGGTAGATCTCTTTCCATTTTATTATCTCTATAGGGTCTTTCTGGTTATCAAAAAGATCCCCAAGCGCGACATCCCTTAATTTATCCCCCGCGTTTTCCAGGCGGTTCACTTCCACGCAGGCCATGTAGATCTGTTTGACATTTTTCATGTTGCGCATGCCCTTGATCGCGCAATTTACACTGGAGACCGATTCTTCAATAATATCCGCGAATTCAACCAGGTATTTATCAATGCGGTCCACTCTGTAGATCTTCATCCTGCTTGCTATGGTGCAGGTCATATCTATGATATCATCAAGTTCTTTGGCCAGCGCGTGGATATCTTCACGGTCTATCGGCGTGATAAAAGTCTTATCCAGCTGTTCCAGGATGGTATGCGTGACATCATCCCCCTGATGTTCGATATCCTGTAATTTATTGATACTTTCATCGCTGACAGCCCCTTTGGCCGCAACTTCCTTGAAAGCCTTGGCGGCCTCCGCGGCAAACCCCACCTGTTTTTCCATAAGATCAAAAAAATTGAACTCTTTAGGTAAGAAATTAAACATTAGCGGCTTCTCCTTGTGAACGGAAATTACGTTATATTTTAACAGAAAACCCGGTTCTTGTAAATATTTTATGCTTCAGGACTACTCCATTTTCTTGTCATCCTGAGCGGTATTATGCGAAGGATCTCTGTACTTTAATGAAAGGCAAGGATACTTCGCAAATAACAGCTCAGTATGACAAAATTAGGAAAACTCTTGTTTAAAATGTTTTTTGCATAAAAATAAATGCATACCCGGTATTTATACAAGTTCCAGGTATTAGCGGGAACGTTCTAATTTCCCGCGCTGGCGCTAAACATCCAGGATCTTTAAGTTTTCAAAGTCCGCTTTCAGTTTTTTTGAGGTGCTGGACAGCACGCCCGCAAGCGGAAGCAGTTTAAGGCAGTTAGGCTGATTTTTTTTCAATTCTCTGGCAATGGCATTGATACTGGCATCGAGTTCTTTTACCATCAGTTTTTGTTCTTTTATCATATAGCTTAAGTTATGGTTGACTTCCACCAGAGTATCCGCCAGCAGCTGGAGTTCGTCCCCTTTCCGGAGTTTTACCGGCACGGCAAAATCCCCCCGGCCCATGGAATCAAGGATCCTTTTAATGCGGTATTCCGGGCCCGATATTTTATGGGAAACAAAAATACTCATGACAACAACAATTACCAGAACAAGCGGCAGGGCGATCAGAAAGAACTGGTTGGCCTGGGAGAAGATCATATCCGCGAACAATTGCCGCCTGTCCAAAAACGGCAGGTTCTTGTTGATCACGGCCATAAGTATCAGATAGACGCAGCCGCCGATAAAGAGGCCGGTGGAAAGCACGGTTGAAAGCATTATGCCCACATACTTAAACTGAAAATCAGGCGCGATAATATACCTTTTTCTGCTGAACGTTTGCGCTTCCAATTTCTCGTCCATATTAAGAACCTCCCTGAAAAAGATCATTTGCAAACTTCTTTTAGTAAACCTCTGTTTACATCTGCTTTTACAAACACTACTTTTGTTCTAGATAGCCTGCCCCATCTTTTTCTTGTCATGTTGAGCCATTTTTCTATTGGCGAAACATCCCTGCTTTTCAGACTTAAAAAACAGAGATCCTTCGTTAAATGCAACTTCCTCCACAGGCGGACAGGCAGGATGACAAAATTTCTACTACCACAAGTCTGCCTTCTTCTCCCTTCTTTCATTTCCTGTTTGACACTATCGAAATAATTCAATTAGCGTCCGGTGCGGTAAATCTGTCTTCAGTATTTTAAGAACAACACTTCATAAGGAGCCAATTTAAGCAGTTTTTTCACCTTCTTGCCGGTTAAAATATTGGTCATGGCTTTCTTGGTTTCCAGCTTCCCGCCTTTACCCCCGTGATCAATAATTACCAGCGCGACAGAAGTTCCGTCTTTGTTCACGCGTTCGGTAATAAGTATCCCCTCGGAGGCCGCGGCCGCCCGGCAGATGTCCCCGCCTGAACATTTTTTGATCCAGGCTTTTAGCTCCTTATAACCGGGAACAGTGCCTAAAAAAACCGCCTTGCCTTTTCCGAAAGGTACTTCTACTATCGCATTCAACCCTGCGACCGGCCCGTTCTTATAGACGGCCAGCACTTTCCCGTGGCCTTTTATTTCCAGGGATACGGCAAAATTTTCGCATTTTGTTTTACCTATACCGCTCCATTCCATATAGACCGGCGCCGTGCCGGACCCGGCAAGCGGGAATTTATGCCTGACATGTATCTTGAAAAGATCTTCAATAATACCCATATCACTGTCTTTATGCGCCGTATTATCCGCGGTCCTGAACCCGGATAAAGGACCGATGACCCAAGTCCCGCCGTTCAGCACAAAATCTTTCATCTTCTTTAAAAGCTCTTCATCTATTATCGGAAGAAAAGGGGAATAAACAACGCTATAGTCCTTAACAGGCGCTTCCGTATAAATAACATCCCTCGGAATGCTCTGCTCAAGGAAGGCCTTATAGAATTGCTGAAGCGCGGTATCATATTTTACCTGGGACCTGGCGCCAAAATCAAAGACCCACATGGCGGGGTAGCTCAGATGGATGGCGCTTTTTGGTTTTTTAACCGAAGTCGAGGACAGAAGTTCAAAAGACCTGTCCAGTTCCTCCCTGACCTGCCGCACGCTTTTTTCCGCGAGTGTTGGTTCGCCCCAGCTGTAGGTTACCGACCCGTGCTCCATTTCCTGCCCGCTCCAGTGGGCCCGCCAGTGCCAGAAAGCCACCGTCTCTCCGCCTAAAGCGTAGGTAAGCCACATTTTTGCCCGCAGGGCGCCCTTATTAAGCACGTAGGACGAGCTGGGGACCAGCCCGCCCGCCCAGGTGGCCGCGGTCTCCATCATCCAGAAGGGCCTTCGCTTAAAAGGCCGCATCCAGTCAAATTCATAAATATATGTCCAAAGTTCACCGGGCTGCATATAAAAATCACAGGAAATAAAGTCCAGGGTCCGGAACAACTCCTGATAATCAAGCCGGTGAAAACAGGGCATGCCGTTGGTAGTGACCGGGGCAGACGTGCCTTTATGGATGAGCTTTTCCTGGATACGCGCAAACTCCGCGAAACTATTGCTCATGAATTCTTTATAATTGAAATAGAGCGACGGGTGATGGGAGGCCGCTCCTCTCGAGGGCAACGGAATGTGTTTAAAACCGCTGTAATTCTGGCTCCATATACCCGTGCCCCAGAGAGTATTCAGGTTCTCAATGGTTTTATATTTTTTTTGCAGGTATTTACGGAAGGCCGCGAGACAGGCAGGACACCAGCAGGTATTGAATTCACAGCCGAACTCGTTGTCAAGCTGCCAGGCCACGACAGCTTCATAGCCGGAAAATTCTTTTACCAGGAGCGAGGTGATCTTTTTTGAAAATTCCCGGTACCGGGGTGAGGCCGGGCAATAATGCCGCCTGGTCCCGTGCTGATAGGCCGTCCCGTCCTCTTTCACGGCCAGGACCTCCGGATACCCGGAAGTCAGCCATTCCGGAGGGGTCGCGGTCGGGGTGCACATAGTTACCGCGATCTCATTCTTCTCCAGCAGTTTAATAACTTCATGCAGCCAGCCCAGTTCGTATTTCCCTTCGGCGGGCTCCATATAGGCCCAGGCAAACTCGGCAATACGGACCATGTTGATGCCGATGCCTTTCATCCTTTTTATATCTTCTTCAATTTCACTTTTATCCCAGACTTCCGGATAAAAAGCCGCGCCTATGTATGGTGGTTTAAATTTTATCATAATAGGGTTTACGCCTGTTTGAGAATAGAGTAATAGAACAATAGAAAATTGACCGCAACAGAGTATTTTTATATCTACTTTCTATTGTCTATTTCTCTACCATGAACCATTCTCTGCGTTCAGGTTCATGGTGGAGGTGGCGGGAATCGAACCCGCGTCCGAAAGTACATTCACGACGATCACTACCTGCATAGTCCGCATTTGAAAATTTCACCCGCCGGAACTTCGCGGACAAAACTCCGGCAAGCTAGCTCAAGAACTTTCTCGCCTCAAAACCCCTGAGCACGGTTCAGATAGCCAGCCCGTTAAATGGCGTTCAGCCGGCTTCACGGGCTAAACCGGGGAACGTGACAGCTTAAGCTGCCAGCGCTAAGTTGTTGTTAGCGATTGTGTTTTGCCGCCTGTTTTAAGAAGGTTGACGGCACCTCTGCAGGCAATCCTCGCTTCCATACCCCCGTCGAATCCATGCACCCCCAGCCTTGAAAAGGCTTGC
>Ga0209083_1000828_pt1 | contig 41008 bp, 40 predicted proteins | sample AM7aDNAmetaG_FD_184132 | JGI IMG/M metagenome (GOLD analysis project Ga0209083, IMG submission 184132) | Freshwater microbial communities from Finland to study Microbial Dark Matter (Phase II) - AM7a DNA metaG (SPAdes) (version 3) | ecosystem: Environmental > Aquatic > Freshwater > Lake ... | reverse complement strand
CTTCATCAAGCATAGCAATAAGCGTCAGTTGCGCCAGAGAATCCCATTCTGGATAGTGCCTGAAATCATCTGTGATCAAAACCTCTCTATCCTGAATTTCAAGAGCTTCTTTCAAAGCATTGATAAAGCGCTGTACATCCATAATAAGTAATTTATTATATTATAAAAAAATATAGATTATTTATGATCATTTCCTTTAAATGGCCTCATAACAACATCCTTTGAATGGTTAATACCATCACGACTCAAGACTTTTAAAAGAGTCATCAAAAAAATTTTTATATCTAACAAAAAACTGATATGATCAACATACCAAACATCAAGATCAAACTTCTCATGCCAAGAGAGAGCATTTCTTCCATTGACCTGAGTCCAACCTGTCATGCCAGGCCGTACGTTATGTCTTTTTAACTGAGATTCGCTATATAGAGGAATATATTTTATCAACAGTGGTCGTGGTCCAATCAAACTCATATCCCCTTTCAGAACATTGAGCAATTGTGGAAGTTCATCAATCGAGAATGCACGCATAAAACGACCGAGCTTTGTAATCCTATGAATATCTGAATACAACATATCATTACTGGAAATTTTATTATTCATTGTTCTGAATTTTATAATCTTGAATATTTTATTATCCATTCCAGGACGTTCTTGAATATAAAATATTGAACCATGATTAACAAATAAACATAATATTGCAAATATACAAAAAAAAGGGGATATAATTATTAACCCTATAAATGATAATATTATATCAAATAGTCGTTTAAAATATTTCTTATACATTATTTAAAAATCTCAAAGCATTATATGGAGTAAATTGTAATGATGCGTTGAAAGCATTATTTTTCAGTAACGTATGATATTGTGGATTATTTTTTAATTTCAATATATATGCATACATTTTATCGATATCAAATGGAGAAAAGCACTGTCCGACATTATAAAAAGAAACTAACCGTGCGAGTTCAGAGTCCTTTTTTGAAACGCATAATAAAGGAGAACCAACTGAAAGGAAATTATAAGTTTTACTCGGCACACTGAGAAGCGAAGCGCTATGAGATAGCGTTATGATAGCAAGATCCGCAGAAGAAAATGAATATGGTAAAATATGGGTAGGCTGTAATGGCAAGATCCTGCAATTTGATAATCTTTTAGAAACAATACTGTTTTTTATTAATATACTTTTTTCACCTGATCCTATAATTAAAAAGAATATATCTTTATCAGTTATTTTTTTTGCTAATTCTATAATAAATTCAACATCATGTGAATAACCAAGATTTCCAGAATACAAAACAACAAATCTATGATTAAGCCCCTGTTCTTTCAAAAAATAATTTTTTTCTTTTGGTACTTTAATAAAAAAATTATTATCAGTCCATATCGGTATAACTTTAACTTTAGACAAATCGCAATATTGTTGAAGTAAATTTCGCATACCTTCACTTATAGTTACAATTGATGTAGCTTTGTTAAAAATATTCTTGTTAGCTCCTTTCCATAATTTTATTAACAGAGAGGATTTATTTTTTGAATATAATTGAGTTATTGCGTCAGGATAAACATCATAAATGAGCAGAGAAAAAGGGTTTTTACAAAAAAAAGGTATAAATAAAGATAATGGCGGATTTGATACAATAAATAAAAAAGAATTATTATATTTGGTCTTAATAATCCATATAATTTGAATAAACGCAATAAACCAAGTTAATATTCTTTTATTTTTTGAACTTCTATCATACTCAATTATATGATGATGTTTAACTTCGTCCGGGAGTTTATGATTTCGGGCGTTTACAACGCCTGCCAATAAAACACGCTCATCATAGACACCTTCATAAGCTTTTATAATATCAATCATCAAATAACCAGAACTCTGGTTAATAAAAATAATTGTTGTTGTTTTTTGACCCATTAAATAAAAGATTATTAGGTATTAAATTTCAGTTTTGAAACATATTCACAAATTTTTATATACTCACTACCTGTTTTTTCTTGAGAATATTTTGTATAATTTAATAGACCTAAATTGATTAAATTTTTTCTATATAATGTATCTTCTAATTTTACTAAAGATAAATATATAGAATCTGCAGTTATATTGTCAACATAAAGACAACCAAGACCACCAACTTCTGGTATAGATGAATTATAAGATGTTATGACTGGACAACCTGCGGCTTGAGCCTCAATAATGGGAATACCAAATCCTTCATATTCAGATGGATAGATTAATGCATAAGCGTTATTATACAATAAGTTTAATTCTTCACCCCTAATACCATTATAATGAATATATCTACTATCACCAATATTGGAATTTAAAATATTTATTTCCTCAATAGATAAGTCACCGCCGCCTACAATAATAAGACTTATTTTCGAATATAAATGTAAAGCCTTAACAACTATTTTAAAGTTTTTATAACCATTGCGTCTTCCGACAAATAAAACATAATTTTTTTTTGGAAATTTATTTTTAAACGGTGTTGTTTTATTTATTACTGTATACACACTTGAAACGCAATTATAAACAACAAACACTTTGTCTTGATTAACACGCGGGTATATTTTGATCAAATCTTTTTTAGTATTTTCAGATACACAAATAATTGCATCAGAATAAATAATAGCTCTTTTCTTTATGTATGTTTTGAATAATTTAATAAATATTCGTTTTTCATAAAGCTCATTAATAAAATCATGAACAACAATAACATTAGCAATTTTTTTCGATATTTGTAAATTATAATCACTTGAAAGACATACATAATTTTGTCGGGTATATATCTTAAAAATATTTGATATTAACGAACCAATATTATGATACTTATTTTTTTTTATAACTAAATAATTTATGTCTAATTGCTGGCGATAAACATTTTTTTCAGCACATTCATATTCAACAAATAAACATTTAATATTTTTATTTATTATATATTTAATAATTTCAGACCATAACAGCGATATTCCACCTGCTTTTTGTTGACTAAATATAATGTTATTTAATATAAGATGCATTATTGCATATCATTGACAATATTTTCCATATATAAAATATATTTATCGGCTATATTTTTAAAATTTAATGTTTTTCTAATATAATAAGCGTTTGCGACCAATAGTTCTCTCAAATTATTGTCACTAATTAATTCATCTATTTTACAGGCTAAATCATCACTATCTGCAACTTTTGATAATAGACCATTGACTCTATCAGTTATAATGTCACTTGGGCCAGAAATACAATTACTACTTATACATGCAAGAGGTACCGACATAGCCTCAATTAAGGCATTGGGAAATCCTTCTGAAAGTGAGGGCAAAACAAATATTTGTGCCTCACTCATTATTTGTGAAAATTCTTTAAGATGACCATGAAATATAACTATTTTATCTTTACAAATGTTTTTTGAAAGTTTTTCCAATTCATATCTTTCAGGCCCATCACCAATGATATTCAACTCCCATGAATTATGATGTATCTTTGAAAAAGCCTCTATTAGATATTTATGACCTTTTTCTATAGATAAACGACCTAATGTTACAATTGATTTTTTTTTTATTTTGTTTTTTATATTGATTGCATTAACAGGATTTGGTATTACAATAATATTTTTCGGATTAACCTTAATTTTTATTTGCTCTGCAGCATAATTAGTTTGTGCAATTACACCTGCGGCACTTTTATAAAATAATCGCTTTGCAATTGTATTTATAAAATTAAGTTTAATAGCAGGACTCATCCTATCTGAAACAAATACAGGTATATTAAGAAATTTAGTTGCTATCAATACATAGGAATTGTACCATTCATTAAAAGATAATACTACATCCGGTTGTATATTATATATAGTATTTCTTAGATATGGGAACAATTTTAATGCATAAGTATATTTGTTTGTATCAATTCTTGTAATATCAGGATAATAAATTTTTATTTTAGTGTCTAAATCATAAAATTGATCAGTTTTAAAAAGCAATATGATACTTACACCAATACCTAACTGAACATAATAATTAGCCAAACTTGTAAAAGCTCTTTCAATTCCTCCTCCTGTTAAACCCTGTCCGACAATACAGATTGAACGTATTTTTGAGTTCACTTAAATTATTATATTCGGTTTATTATAATTAGTAACGTTATATCTTTGTGGTTTTTTTTTAAAACGACTGATATTTCCATGTGTGGCAATTATTCCAAACAAAAACCATGTTGTTAATGCAGGAAGGGAGCCTCCTGCATTTGTTAAATATATTATATACATTAAGAATAACGAATACATTAGTGGAGAATACATTTTATTTTTAGATTTTATTATTCCTTTTAATAATTGAAAAAAGAATACTAAAATATTTAACAACCCTAAAAATCCTGTATATACCAATATTGTCAAATATTCATTATGTGTATTTACAAAGCCTCCTTTTTCTCTAAATCTCATCTCATATTTACCCGGACCTACACCAAATAATGGATTTTCATTAATCATATCAATAGTAGTTTCCCATATAGGCATTCTACCACCTAATGACTGATCTTGCTTCTGTGTATCTATCCTGTTTTTCATAACACTAGAGTTAATAATTAGATTTATTCCAATTACACCTATAAATGTAGAAATAATAAGTATTATTAATTTTGTTTTTAATGTTTTATTTACAGCAATAAAGTATACAATATATCCAAAACTAAATGAAATTAGACCACCACGGGATCCTGTTTTGGCAATAATAAAAAAAAGAAATATTATCAATAAAACTATACTAATTTTATTATTCAAAAATATATTCTTGGTATTCTTAATATTAACTAATTCATTTATCAGTATTAAAATGGCTATACCTGACCATAATGCTATTTCATTGGAATTAATCCCAAGAATAGATATACGCCCTTCATCACTATAGCTAACCTGTATACCTATAACATATAAAAAAACAAGAGTTGCTATAGAAAAAATAAAATAATATAATAATTTTTTATGCAGATCTACATTATTTTTAATATGATTTAACATCATCCATAATAAAGCAATACCCATAAGCTCCTGCCTTATTTCAGCATAAATAAGTTCCGTATCAGGTTCATAATTAATGTAATTCATTATAACTACTAAGCACCAATAGATTGAAATAGGTATTAAATATTTTAATATGTCTTTATCTAATGCAAAACTTTTTTTTATGGTTAAAAGATTAGCAAAGAAGTATGAAAAATATCCTACCCATGTAAAATTAAGATAGGGAGAGTTAAATAATCTTAATTTTTGAAAACATAATAAAAAAACAAATAAATAAAGTGTTCTTATTTTTATTTTTTCAATTATATTACTTTGTTGCATTAGTCATCAAATTATTTACCATCCATCCATAAGGATTAAATGCACCATCATACCAGTTCAGATTTTTGTCCCAATAACCTGCACAACAATCATATCCTTCTTTAATAAAACCATAACTAATCTCAACTACCAATGGTTGCCCGTTCTGGTATACAAAATCTAAAGCAACACATTGTGACTGTATTTTTTCAGCTAATATAAATGATAACTTAATCGTGGCATCGTCAAAATTCTTTTTTTCATATAAGATATGCCCACTTCCCGAAGCTCTAAAATCATTTTTGCGTACCATGCGCTTGATTGCAAACGCCTTATCACCGATAACAATAACTCTGATATCGTGATCATTAGCGGCAATAAATTGCTGGAAATAGACATATCCACGCTCATGACCAGCGACAACAGCATATTTTGTCGGATATACAAACCTGATAATTCCTTTAAATACATCAAACAGATCTGTTTTGCCCAATTTATATTTGCGAACGCGTTCTTTTAGATTACCTAAAGCATTATATTGACTAAAGCCGCTCCCAAAGGCTTTCTTAATCACTTTTAAAGCTTCACCCTTGGTATGGACAAGTCGAACATTCGCCGAACCAGCACCACCCCGTAACTTGAATACCTTTGGGAAGTCCGTTTTATCGGCCCAATCAAATGCCTCTTGTTTATCATAAAATATCCATGTTGGAACAAACGGTGCGCCTACAGATTCAAGCAAATACTTCTGGCCAACTTTGTCATCAAAATGCCACATAGTGTTATAATCAGGTAATACTCTCTTGCCTGCTGCCTGAACAGAATAGAGCAGCTGTTTCGCAAACAAGATATCTTTTGAATTTTGTTGATTAAAATGCCACATCAGTGCATCACAATCAGCAAGCTCCTGCATAATATCGGATTTGTAACAATCAACAATTTTATATGATACGTGATTAGCTTCGCAGTACGCTATCCAACGGTCGCTAAAGCTTGATGTTGAATGATGTATGGCAATCATGATATCTTATATTGTTTCATCCATACTTCAAATGACACAGCGATCCACAATGCTTCAAGTTCAATGCTGCTGATAGAATTAATTTTCTTCATCCAGTCATCAATTGGCTTAGCCTGAAACATACCCCGTTGCCTAATCCCAGGAAGAATGTCATCCTTAAGCCAAGCATTGCAGCTATTATCAGAAAAAAATAAACGTATCGGAATACCAAATCCCATCTTTTTTCGGAAAGCAAAAGATCTACCAAAGATGTCAGCGGCAAGAGATTTCAAGAGGTATTTCGTTTCAGGAGCCATGCCATGACTTGATAGAAGAGACTTTTCGGGAATAGTAAAAGCACAATCAACAAGCAAATTATCAAGGAACGGCACCCTGTTTTCTATTGAGTGCGCCATCGACATGGTATCCTGTCTTGTGAGCAAATCCGGTAGATAGCTTGTCATTTCATACTTAACCTGACGATCAAACAAGGAACCTGAAAAATTATGATAGAGTGATCTTCTGTTTTCAATAGCACTTTGTAATGAAAACTGGGGCATCAGGAATCCAGCTAGATAGGGAGTTATAAACGCTGAAGCCATGACTGCCCGATAAGAAGCATCGGTATAACCATGTATAAATTTTGATATATTCGACCTGTTACGTTTAAACCCGGACATAATGAAACGAAGTCCATAAGGATGAGTAAGGGATGCAAATCTTTCATAGCCCCCAAACACCTCATCGGCACCTTCCCCACTCAATAGAACGGTGACAAATTCTTTTGAATGCATCGACAAAAGGTAAATCCCAATTGTATTCGGATGGTTTAAGGGTGCTTCAAAATTCCAGGCAGCATCCTGGAATGCGTCCATGTAAGATGTCCCGTCAAGAAGAAACTTGTGAGCTTTTATGTTGCTCAGTGCGGCAAACTGATCAATATACTGCTCTTCGCTGTAATTCTTTTCATTAAAAATGATAGAGACACTTTCGAGCAACTCATCATGATTACTCTCTTTAGCCATCCATGCTACAAGCGAGGAATCAATACCACCGGACAACTGGCAGCCAAGCTTAACATCACTTACCAACTGTCGTTTTACACTGTCATGAAGAGAGTTTGAAAATTTTTCCTTTACAACATCGAGAGACATATTAGAATCGGTGGTACGATGATAGTCCTCTATATCAAAATACCTAAACATTGTAAAGTCTTTATCGGGGGAATAGACAAGATAGGTACCAGGCTGAAGAGGGCTAACGTTTTTAAGTAACGTATTGTTTATGGGATTACGAAACAAGAGGTACTCATCAAGAAGAGTTTCATTCAGTTGAGCCTTAAACTCACTCAAAGCAAAGAAACTTTTCATTTCTGATGAAAATGCAAAAAAGTTCTGTTTTTGATAAAGGTACATTGGCTTTATACCAAAACGATCACGTGCAAGAAATATCTTCCCTTCACGAAGGTCGACTACAACGATAGCAAACATTCCATTCAAGCGCCTTACCATACTATCAAAACCGTACTTTAAATAAAGATTAAGAATAATCTCAGTATCGGTCACGCTTTTAAGCTTTACACCATCGACAATCAGTTCATTCTTGAAATCAAAGGCATTGTAGATTTCTCCATTAAAAGCAAGGAATACCATACCATCGCTACTGCACATCGGTTGATGACCGTGTTCAGACAAATCAAGAATACTGAGTCGGTTAAACCCGAGAATACCATGAAATTGTTCTATTAAGGATGTAGGTTCTCTGGTAGAACACTCTTGAGATCTTGGTTCAGGTAGTTGAAACGCCCTAATTCCAGAATCATCTGGACCGCGGTGTTTCTGAAGGTAAAGCATTTTCAGGATTGATGATGTATCCTCAATCCCGAGACCTGATGTATGAAAATATCCGGCTATTCCGCACATATCATACTATTTTAAGTATGTTCAAAAGTATATCTCTATGCGATTCGCAACGGATAAGATTCAGCAATAACATTTTTTTTCGTTTCGACAACAATGATGGAAGTATTCCTTTGAAATATAGAGGGGCTAATAATTTACCAGAATATGGCTGCAGATACATATCATAAAGCCTTTCTTGCTGTAAGGAGAATGAATGAAATCTGGTTTCAAGCTCTACATCATCCTGAATTATCCTGTTTAACTCAAATAATCTGTTAAAAAATAAAGTTTTTTCATTATCATACAGAAGAAATGTTCCCGGATAACCATTACTTTGTTGATGAGGTAATACCTCAAAATCTATTTTATTATCTGAAATTATTAATCTTACAGTATAACCATAATTCCATGGTTCGTTGACTTTTCCTTCAATATCATAGTTAAAATTTCCTAATCCATAAAAAATCAACGAGTTATGATATATCTCATACCCACTGTAAACATGGGTATGATGCATAACAACAGCATCTGCACCTGCTTCTACAAAAAAACGACATGTTTTTTTTACGCGCGGGCTAGGAAGATTATAAAATTCATTGCCACCATGATAAAGGACTAAAACAATGTCTGCGGTATTCCTAGCATTTACTATATCATGGTAATTATCAATAAGGTTCAGTGGGTTTGCTCCAGAATAGTCACCATAAGTGCTCGAAAACTCATTTTCCGAGACATTAATAACAGCAATATTTTTTCCTTTTATTTTAATGAAAAAGGGATGTCGTGCTTCCGAAAGATTTTTTCCAACACCAACAATATGAATTCCAGCCTTCTCACAACTTATAATTGTATCGTTTAATCCATCGCAACCATAGTCCATAATATGATTATTAGACATCGAAACAAGATTAATCCCAAGATAGTTTAGAGCTTGGATCGAGTCAGGATTTGATTTCAAAAGAGGCCCGGATTTGTCAATACCTTTCAGTGAGTGAGTTAATGGAGATTCAAGATCAATAATATTCAGATCATTATTTTTAAAGATATTTGCAATACAAGAAAATAAGTCTTCTTTATTTTCTTGTAAAATAATTTTTTCGGTTTGCGAAAGGGGACAAAAATCTCCTGCAACAGATATATTAATACTATTATCGTTGTTCATCAGCGACAATAATATCACCTAACTTATCAGAAGATATAAACTCAGCATCAGGCCATTGTTTTAAAATATTTTTTAATAAATTATTTAATAACATTAAATTATCAGTGCGATTATTTTCATAAATCGAGCCAATGTAATTTATTCGATGTGAAGATATAATTGCCGGCTTTTTCCATTTAAATGCGGAAGCAATTGAATTAAGGGTATATTCAATGGGATTATTATTTTTATATAATGCTGGTTCAAAAGAGCAATTTCTCAATAAATAACGTTGTTTATATATGTTTTTTTGTCCTAAATAGTGATATTTTTTATTATATTTATTATGATCTGTATCAGGAATTAATTGAATTAAATTACCTTGAATATAACAGACTTCATTGTGGGCTAATGTTTTTTCCAGTAAAGGACTCCATATATAACATGGAGCAATAAATGACTTAGATGAATAACCAAATAATTTTTTAAATATTTTTAAGCCATCATAAATAGTTTCTGCATGATACAACAATTCATCAGCACAAGTTTGTTCAAAAGAACCCATATAATTATAATCATCAATACCAGAATAAGTTGTATTATAACGAAAAGTAAATTTTATATCATCCGTATCGTCTTTAAGTGCTTTCATCCATTTTTGAATATTTAAATGCTCCCGTCCGTGAAACTGTGGAAAAAAAAGATTTTGTCTGATTCCTTCATGCCATAATTCGAAAACTTTATCATGATTTGGATACCTTAACAAAGTTTCTCTAACATTTTCATAATAATACGTTGTATAAAAAGATTCTTTAATTTTATGAAAATCAGGATTGGCGACCAGACAATTAGCAGTAAATACAGGGTAATTTCCATACATATCCCTGAAACTACTCAGTACCTCATACAAAGCAATAAGATCATTATTGCTTTCAAGAGAATCAAGACGATTAAAATTACAACTATCTACTTTATAGCCTTTTTTAAGAAATATATTAAATACATCAATTGATGGCATTCTTATAGAACCCCAGTCATCCGATTCAATAACAATAATTTTTCTATTAGTAGTCCATCCGGGAATATTAATAATTTTACTTGTAATTAATGATTTAACTGTTTTCAGATCAATCATTAACTAACAGTAATTTACCAAGTTCATCTGATGTCATAAACTCAACTTCAGGCCATATTTTAAGAATTTGCTCCAATAGTCTTCTCAGCTGTAACAAACCATAGTCTCGATTTAAAGTATTCAGTACGCCAATGTAGTTAACGCGATGAGAAGATATCACAGCCGGTTTTTTCCATTTAAATGCAATATTAATCTCATTCATACAACAATCAACCCAATCTTTACAATGATCACTCGGTTCAAAAAAACAATTTCGCGTGATATAATACTGCCCGTACCTGTTTATCTGTCCAAGATAATGAAAAACCTTACGGTTTTTTCCTTGGCCTAATGGTTCATGTTGAATTTTTGATGTTGACATAAACCTAATACCTTCAAGAGATGCAAATTCCTCAAGTGTATTATTAAATGGGCCATTAGGTGGAACAAAATAAACTGCCCTATAACCGAATATTTTTTCAAAAAGGTTCAGTCCATCTTTTATAATATTTGCCTGCAGAATAAGTTGTTCATTCTGTTCTATATCAAAAGCTGCCTGATACGCAATCCCAAGTGGATGTTTATTATTGAATCCCCAAAATCCATGATCAAAAGCAAACAAAGTTTCTTTGTTTTGATTCTTTAGTGCATTCATCCAAACGGCAACATTAAGATGTTCTCTGCCGTGAAACTGCGGAACAAACAATTTTTTTTTTTACCTTCCATCCATAATGAAAATGGATTATTTGAACCGTAATACCGATTAAGAGTTTGTGTAAATGGTTCGTAATAGTAGGCTTGGAAAGCAGTTTGTCGTATTTTTTCAAAGTCTGGATTAGCAACAACACTGATTGCGGTAAATACAGGATGATTTCCTTGATAGTCATAAAATGAAGAGAGGGTTTCAAAAAGTGCAGATAAATCGTCTGTTGAAGCAAGTGTATCATATTGATTGAATCGAAGGGATGAACCTGTTGAATCAAGTCCTTTTTGATTCATTAGCTCAAAAGCTTTGGTTGATGGCATACGAATACTTCCCCAATCATCAGATTCTATAACAACAATTTTACGATTAGTCTTCCATCCTGGAATATTACTGAGATTTCTATATAATAAGCTTTTAAATAAACCGATATTCATTGCAGTTAAAATATTATATATCTTTAAGATATTGCAGCATTTTATTGATATATTGTTCTTCAGAAAATTTATTTATATGACTTGAGATTTGTTTTTGCAATTTGTCAATTTTATTTTGATCGAAAGACATTAGATTACTAAATTTTTCAATATAATTATCGTCATTAAATCTTAATTCATCCCATGGAACTATTTCAATTTGACCACCTGAATTATGAACAAAAGGAATAGCTCCACACATCATAGCCTCAACGGTTGTTATACCAAAATGCTCATTTTTAGCTGTAAAAACATAGATTTTTGCTTTTTTTAATTCATCAATCACTTCACAATATTTTAAATCTGAACAAACTCTTAAATTTGGTAACTGCTTGTTTACTATTATACTATTAAGAACATCCATATATTCATCAGTTCCTTTTGCACCAATCATTACAAAATTTTTTTCTGGGAATATTTTACATATATTTAAGAATATATCTGGCCTTTTTTGTGGTTCTAATCTTGAGAGAAATACAATATTTTTATTCTCATAACTATTATCATTATTATTATTGTTATTGTTATTTACAGGAATAAGATTGGATGGATATATAATTTTTATTTTTTTATTGTAGTTATGGTAAAACCATTCAGCTGTATACTCTGATATTGTTACATAATTTCCCATTGTCCCATGAAGCTCATATACCGGAATAAAATATTTAATTAAATAATCGTATACAATAAATTTCATTTTTTGCAATATATTATTTCCTCCATATCCAATAGCCCTTGGAGACATTAACAAATAATATAAATACCCACATTCCTTATCAACAATTACATTGTATGTAAATATATATAAAAAATCATAATCTTTTTTTAACCATGATGTTTTATAGTAATAGATAAAATCAATTGCACCTAAAGTATATTTAAGTAATTTATTTTTTGTTTTTATTGATATAGAATAACAAACTCTTATATAGTTTAACTCAAGATTATGCTCTGATATAATTTTATTATTCAAATCATCATCAGACAATAAATCCGGAATTATACCGATCTTATTTAATCCTTTTATCAACGATATTACGCATGTCTGAACACCTCCATAGCAACTTAGATTCCAGAATATTCCTATTTTTTTCACTTATTTATCATTATACAATTTTATATTGGTGTCTGTTTTTGCTTTTTTGCAAGCTCAATTAAATACTCAACTATGTAATCAGATCCTTTTTCTATATAATAGTTACTTTCAAACCACGATTTGATAATATCGCATGATGCTTGAAGATTTGCCCAATTGACTTTTAAGTTTTCTATGGGTTGATCAAACGCTATCCTTGTAATCGGTGACAAGTGAAATTCATCTACTATATCATGGTTATTTTCTTTGGAAACAATAACAATTGGTTTATTGCACAACAATGCATAGTACAGCATAGCAGTATATGGTGAAACTATAAAAGTAGCACGGTCTATCAATTCTCGATTATGATGAATATCTTTAAATCGTAAAATTTCACTTCTATATATACCCTGCTCTGCAAACCACTTGTCATCCAAATTTTCAGATAAGTTATGTCCCTTAAATACTATAGGCAAATGAGATGATTTTGCTACAGTGAAAAGCCTGTTATTGATATGCTTGTAATCATTAAATTTTTGATCAATGTGAGGAGTCGTTCCTAATACTAAAACATATTTTTCAGGTAAAGACAATGGTTCGCCATAATATTTCACTGGTAATTGCATTAAACAAGCGTTTTCAATAAAAGGTCCCTCTCCTGCAAACTGCTTCTCATAAATAATTCTTTCATGCAAACTTTTACAGAATAAAATATCAGTATTAGTTGCCAAATTTTCAATATCCCAAGTAGTTGCTTGAGTTCTTATCCCTGCGCTCAAAACTTGCCGCTCTTTTAAATAAGAGATTATTGCCGATGACCATCCTGCAAATGTACAAAGATTTAATGCAATAAATGGATTCCCGAAAATTGAAACAATTTGTCTTGCTATGACGGTATATATAATATATTGGCGAATAAATGGTATCGATGCTACAAATAATGATCTTTTTTTTCTATCATTTGAGGAAAAATTATAAGACTCGTGTATAACAATAACAAACCAACGAACCAATGCAACAGCAATATCACGTTTTCTACATACAGATAACAAAGGCAATACTACCGATTTACCAGTTGTCGATACCCTACAGAAATTATCATTATATATAATTAATATATCAATACCTTTTTTTTGACATGCAGCAATAATTTCAGATTCTTCACTAGCATACTTTTCAGATCCAAGAGTGATTAACATTAGATATAATTCTTTATGATAAATATCCTCTTGAATTCCCTTTTTGAAAGATTGAATAATTTCTTGTAAAAAACGAATAATCCCTCCTATAATTCCTCGAATCAACATCAACAGATCCCTTACTATAGATGGCTGTATTACATTATTATATATACAAGAACCGTAACCACCCTGACGAGAAGTAAAACTTGCTATATCCCAATGGATTATATCCCAGTATTTTATGTTTTTTTTCCCTTGTTGAGTTCCCATAGACTAATTCAAAATGCAATTATAACAAAATATTTTACCAGACACCCCATCCACCATCCACTGCAATATTTTGTCCTGTAACATAGGCTGAAAGATCACTTGCCAAGTATGCAATAACCCCACGAAAATCATCCTCAGTAGCCATACGACCAAGTGGAGTTTTTGACTTATACCGCTGCACAAATTTTTCTGGTTGATTTCGAAATACTCCCCCTGGAGATATTGCATTAACTCGAACATCAGGTGCTATCGTTGTTGACAACCAACGAGTAAATTGTATAAGCCCTCCTTTTGAGACGCCATAAGCAGCAGGATTATTCATGCTTATTCCCTCATATAAGCTATAATCAGGCCCAAAATGACCATACATTGAAGCAATATTGACAATAGTGGCCCCCTCAGCAATTTTAAGCATAGGTGTTAAGCTTTGACACAAATAAAATACCGCAGTAAGATTTACTTCCAAAGCACGACGCCATGTTTCGACTGTCTGCTCTTCGAAAGGAACATTCCACCCTTGTAATTCTGATGTACCAACAAAAGCAGCATTATTTATCAGGATGTTCATGCCTGCACCACTTTTTTTCAGCCAGTGGATCAAATCTTCCCGATCCACTGGCTGCTCCAAATCACAATGTTTGTGGTGAATTGTAACTCCCCAGCGGTTGCTCAATGAGTCGGAAAGTCCTTTTAAATCCGACCCAGGCAAATCAACAAGAACCAGATCTGCACCAAGTTCTGCCAAGGTTTCTGCCAGAACCTTTCCAATATGCCCAATTGCACCAGTAATCAATGCACGGCGACCTTTCAGGTTAATGAGTTTACTAACTGTTACAGTCAAGAGTTTATGCTTCTAAAATTTAAAAGAGATTCAGCTATCTGAAAATCAAGCAAGTTATCAATATCTATCGACCTCTCTTGAGGGACATGTACTGAACGAACACGTCCTTCAAACATAGCATTATGGGAGATGACAAACTCCGGTTTTGCGACATAAGCAACGGTCGTAACATCATAGACCTCTGGCACATCTTGCCGCCGGACTATTGTTGACGAAGGTGGTATAACCAAACCAACAGTACCATCAGCGTTGGATTTCACCATATTAAAATACGGACTGCGATGAGCATCAGTAACGGTAATGACCATATCGGCACATCCCTTTTCATATTCATCGAGAGTGTTATCAATATCAATAGGTAATCTGAGCGGGGCTGTTGCTGGTAAAGAAACCATCGCTTCGGGTAATATTCCATCTGTATCAAGCAAGTATTTCAAAGCATGCCTCCATGACAACCATTCTGGGCTTTCGTCTCGAGCAAGTTCAGCGGGGCGAATAAACGGCACCTCAGCACCATACTGACGTGCAACTTTCGCAATTTCTTCAGAATCCGTTGAAACAATTACCTTTATAATACGCTTTACGGAAAATGCATGCCCAATTGACCAAGCGATTAGGGGTTTCCCAGCCAACAGGCGAATATTTTTTCCTGGCAGCCCTTTTGAGCCTCCTCGAGCAAAGATAAAAGCAATAGCTTTCATGGGTTAGACTTTCTTTTTTGGAATCGCTGTAACAGATACCGTACCGCCAGACACTGCTGATAGACGCGCTGCTTCAATGATTTGCAACACTTTCAAGCCATCCTCACCCGTAATCAACGGTATTTTATGTTCATTGACACAATCAATAAAATTCTGCCATTCAGCCATATAGCTGTCATCGCGCTGATACTCATAATGGAAACGTTCCCGCCACTCCTTACCCCCTACGTCATATTGTTCTACCACACCTGTCAAACCATTCCAGCGAAGGCTTCCATGTTCACCAATAGCGGTGCAAATCCGCGTAGTGTCATGACGTATGAAGTCCATGTTAACAGTAGCAATCACTTGATTACCACCGTTCGCGGACACAAAACCTACTATCAGGTGTGCGGTATCTTCAACATCAATATCCAGACTACTCTGTTTGCTTAATGTGGCCCTGACCCAATCAACTTCGCCAAATATCCATCGCAAATAGTCAAGTTCGTGACTCAACTCAAGCAGTACTCCTCCGCCGAGTTCCTGACGAGCTGAAACACTTTGCCGATAATCCGTATCGGGACGCCAGGACGGCAAATATTGTCCTACTTCACATCGTACTGATAAAACTTTCCCAATTGCATGATCAAGCAGCAGCAGATTGCGAAAGCATTGAAGTGATGGCAAGAAGCGCAGATTATAGGCAGTAAGCAAAACAGTTCCTTGCTTCTGACAGGTTTCATTCAATTGAGCAACCCCCTCAATAGATGATGATAAGGGTTTCTCAATGAGCAGATTTACTCCCGCTTCAGCTAAATGCTGAGCCGCACCAATATGAAATGGTGCCGGGCAAGCGATAACAGCAATCTGAGGTAAAAAATCAACAGCGTGTTCCATACTTGAAAAGCAGCCATCGGCATATTCGGGAATCGACACGCATTCCAGATGACGCAATACGCGTATGTCAGCGTCAGGAAAAAGTTTTCTCGCGGTTCTTAGGTGGCGGGTACCAATGCTGCCAAGGCCAACAATGAGGATGCGATTAATCAATGCAAAATCTTCTTAGCATCTTCAACCCCACATCTCCACTTTTCTCTGGATGAAACTGACAACCAGTTATCCGATCCTTACCAATTACTGCTGGTACTCGATGACCTCCGTATACACAGTGGGCAATAATATGTGCAGAATCTGTGGGAACTGCCATGAAGGAGTGCACAAAATACGCTGCATCCCCACTACTATTATCTTGCAACAAGGTTCCAGTCCACCTTTCAGATACGCCTGAGTGCTGAAGCGAGTTCCATCCGATATTCGGAATTTTCTGCACATCGCCTGAAAGCATTCTATCGGGTACAGAAATCACCCGCCCTGGAATTAAACCTAAACCTACTGTCAGGCCAAACTCTTCACTCTCATCCATAAGCAATTGCATACCAAGACAAATACCAAGCAACGGGGTTTGTCGCTTTGCTATTTCATGAATGACGGATACCAATTTTAGCTTCTCAAGAGCATCCATGGCGTTACTAAAAGCTCCGACGCCAGGTAGCACAACCTTACTCCCAGCAAGAATTTTCTCAGGATCCGCAGTGACGATAACCTTTGCTCCACAATGCTCAAAACCTCGCTCTACACTTAGCAAGTTGCCTACGCCATAATCAATAACAGTTACTTCAGGCGCTCTCATAGTGCCTCACTCCTAAACCTGCAACTTCAGCCACAGTTCTTATTTCGCCGATACTGGAGCGATTATAATGGAGAATATCTGCCATTGCAACTGCATCTGCACCACCAAGATTTACAACATCGATAATATCTTCTGGCTTTCCCATTCCTCCGGAGGCAATAACAGGAACAGAAACTTCAGCACTTACGGCCCTGACCAAAGAGATATCAAAGCCTTTCCGAGTGCCCTCACGATCAACCGATGTCAGCAAAACCTCCCCTGCCCCCAAGTTGACTCCACGTTTCACCCATTCAATCACATCTATACCTGTGCGCTCACGACCATTGTCCGTATATACCTCCCAACACCCTGAGCCGACCTCCTTAGCTTCGATAGAAAGTACCATACACTGGCTACCAAAACGATAGGATATTTCGCTGATAAGCACAGGTCTCTTGACTGCTGCAGTATTTATCGCTACTTTATCGGCTCCTGACCGCAAAATCTGTGTTGCATCTTCAACCGAGCGGATGCCACCACCTACAGTCATCGGCACAAAAATATCTTTTGCCGCCGATCTTACAATATCTCCCAAATGATTACGACCATAGAGACTTGCAACACAATCCATATAAATCAGTTCGTCAGCACCCTGCTGGTAGTAGCGCAAGGCGTGCTCATTGGGAGAACCAATAACACGCAAACCTTCAAGGTGAATCCCCTTGATCAGATTTTGACCTTTGATATCAAGGCGAGCAATTAAACGTATATTTCGCAAGAGTTATGAGTTATGAAATTTCAAGCAAAGCAGCATATCGCAGATTCCATTTTTCGTTTTCATGGAACCACAAATGAGGTGATCGAAACTTATCTGTAAGTAAACGGAAATATTCTCGATCCATAACTGGATGTTCAAACATTTTACTTGCCAGAGGAAACTCCTTTTCTGGTAAACTTAAATACTTGAATATTTCATCAGCAAATCGCTCAGGAAATTCGTGATCAAAACGTTTAACCAAAGCAACTCCTTCTTCGCGGTTGATATCTCCGGATCTGATTTCCTGAGCAGCGTCATAACTGGCACGACCAATCCCAAACTTTATTCCAGTTGTGTAGTAATGAAAATCATCAATACGATCATCAATACTATTATATTTAGAGTAAGTTCCAGGAGTTCGCTCTGGAGAGGCCTGAAAACCTCCGTGCTCAACAGCATAATAATAACAGGCCTGTGGGTGCCATTTCAAATAATATCCTAAATAATGAACCTCTATATGCTGCTCGCTTAATCTGTTTGGATCAGCAGGTAAATACGGTTGCAAATCATTTTGATCGACACCGAACTGTGACTTAAGATCTGCAACAGAGACCCCTCCAAGATAAATCTTTGATTGATCTTCAACGGCAAAATATGACCACTCTCTTTGAGATGTATCATTATTTCCTAACGGATTTCCATATTCCGCTTCATTTTCGCCATAAAAAACCAAAGGAATATTAAATAACAGTGCCATTTTTGGAGCCAACGACTTTTGGCCAAACATGAAAGCCTGAAATGGATGAAAAAGCAACTCTGTTGAAAGCCTTGTCAAAATACGGTGAACACGACCATTGGGTGTCATTAAATAATTATCGTGTCCCGCATGGATCCATGATTGAAAATTTTTCCAACCCCAATCGGTATAAACATGAGGTGCCCATGTTACTGTAAGAGGATGCATACCGTATTTGGTCTTCAAAATATGGGATGCATAAAAACTATCTTTACCTCCTGATCCTGGCGTAATACAATCATAGGAACCATCGCTTTTACGGTGCTTATCGCAAAGCTCACGCAACCGCTTTTCGCGATCAATCCAATCAATACTGTGGCGTTTGCGTTCGGTAAAGTTACATGCATCACAAACACCGTTTTCATCAAAATTAATAGTAGTCTTCCTGGTATCTTTAGTGTGGCTGTATTCCACGGCAGAATTAGGGCGCTGATTCGAGATTACACACTTTTTACAATAAAAAACATCTTTAGGTAATCCATAAAAAGCATCTGGATCAGGATTATCTTTGGCAAAAGCCTTCAAATCAACAGGCAAAGGATATTTGATTTTATCCATTATTATGATGTTAAGTTATTTTCCAATTTCAGCATTTGCATGGATCAAATCATCAGGCCTACCAACATCAAGCCAAGGTTCATGTATCGGATACGCTACCGTTCGGTTAGCTTTTGCTTGAAGACGTTCAAACAGTGTAGGCATATCACAGTGAGATCCGGTGTCAAGATAACTTAATACTTCTGGATTAAGGACATAAACACCAGCATTGATATGGCTACGGTAAACTGGTTTTTCTTCAAAGCCAATAACATCAATACCTTTGGTCTGTACTACGCCATAGGGATGATGCCATTCGTGTACCCTAACAGCCATCGTTGCCGTGGCATTATGGCGAATGTGAAAGTCAAGTAGCTCTCCATAGTGAATATCTGTGAGAACATCACCGTTGGTTACCACAATGGGGGCCTCCAGAGTAGTAGTAAGTAAACCCAATGCACCAGCTGTACCTAATGGACTTTGCTCTCTGAGATAATCAATCTGGACTTGCAAGCGTTCCCCATTGCCAAAATAATTCTCAACCACATAACCAAGGTAATGAATTGCCAGCACAAATTGGCTGAATCCCTCCAGTTTGGCTCGTTCAATGATGAGTTCTAACATTGGTTTTCCTGAGACGCGCAACATGGGTTTCGGGCAGTCTTCCGTGTGCGGACGCAACCGAGTACCCTTTCCCCCTGCCATAATAACCATAAGATTATTGCGTAATGGAGATATTGTAATTTCATCCCAGAGATGTAAACCAACAACGTTTTTTTGCTCATCAACAACAGGAATTTGCTGGATTTTATTTACCACCATCAACTGTCTAACTATTTCACGCCCCATGTCCGGCGACACAACTATAGGATTGCGATAGACTATACTTTCAATCGAGCTGTTGATGTCCAATCCGCGGAGCAAACCACGTCGGATATCACCGTCAGAAATTGTGCCTTCCAACGTTCCCTCTTCATTGATCACCAAGACAATTTTTATCGCAACCTTATCAAGATTTCGGATCACAGCCTCTATGGTTGAATTATTAGTCAGGATAGCCTGGCGCCAGACGTCATCTGTAACAGTCACTTTTTCTCGATTAGATCAATAAGGTATATCATAAAAACTCTTTTTAAGCAAACCATCAAGAGGATAGCTTTTTATCGTTTCAACAACTTTTTCACTGGCACCACCCTCACCATAGGGGTTTGTAACCCTACTCAAACTTTTTTGAAAATCAGGAGAATAGAGTTGTTCCAACGCGGCGGCAATACTTCGGCGCGTTGGTTCGCAATTAATAACACTAGCAGTCTGAAGCCTTCCCCGCTGTCGATCGCCAATATTGATAGTCCCTTTATTGAAGCTTGGAACTTCTGCTAACCCACTTGATGAGTTACCTATTACACCATCTACTTGAGAAATGCACGACAAGTATCGCATCTGACCAAGGGAAGTAAAGGAATGTGCGTTAGGATGCTTTACAACAAATTCGTGAACCATTTTGATTAAATCCCGACCACCGGTGTCCGCATTGGGCATAGTAAATAAAAGCTGAGTACCCTGCAATTCCTCCAAAGCTGCAAGCAGTTCAGCCATCTGGACTGAAGCAGTTGCCTTCTCAAGCGTGACAGGATGAAAGGTAACAAGGATGTTCTTTGTTCCAAGCTTAAAGTCAAGTGAAGCTTCTAATTCTTCGCGATTGAGAAGTTTGAGGTTTTTGATGTTGTCGATACCAAGTCCTCCCACCATAAAAACACGATCCGGTTGTTCGCCCAGTTGAATAACACGCTGCCGATATTCCTCAACTGCCACAAAATGCAAGTGAGACATCTTGGTTATGGAGTGCCGGATTGCATCGTCAAAAGTACCTTCTGTTAATTCCCCTCCATGCAGATGGGCAACAGGAATACGAGCAACCAAAGCTACTGATACTGCTGAGAAAATCTCAAACCGGTCGCCTAATACTACCAGCAAATCAGGCTTCAATTCACTCAATGCATCCGCAAATCCGATCATTCCAAGACCCATTGATTTAGCTATACCTACTGAGGTATCGGAGCTAGTCAACATTTCAACATTGCGATCAATACAAAAGCCGTCCTGCTCAATTACGCGATAGGTCAATCCGAATTCGGGGGATAGATGCATACCTGTAACGATGATTTGCAGTATCAGCTCTGGGTCATCCTTGATACCTTGCATCACCCAACGCAACAAGCCATATTCTGCACGGGTGCCGGTGATTATGCAGATTTTACGATTCATTGCTCATGATTTCAATGACTTACCATCTGAAAAGCTATAAACATCCTCATCAGCATCGCCGGATGTTACTGTTCTTCCAACAAAACAACTTCCACGTGACCCATTCGGAAGGGCAATCCTTTAAGTACTGCGTGGTCGTGATCAACTATAACTCTATCAATGCATCAATCCCAAAATCTCGAAGCGCTTTTTTACCAACAACTTCATCCCAGTGCATGGGCGAAATACCTGACCCTGGTCGCTTTGCTGTAATATTCTGTTCGGTAAAGAGTTCGCCTGCTTTAATTGACTGAATAGCTACCAGTGATTTTCGGGCAATTGGTTTGTTCTTTGCTTCACTTGCGGTCAAGCGCTTAATACCATCGCCGAGCGCAAGTTCAATATTACGAATGGCTGAGACCATGGCTTTGAGCTCTGAAGGCTCAAGGCTCGCTTTGTGGTCTGGGCCTGGCAGGTTACGATCAAGAGTAAAGTGCTTTTCGATAACTGATGCTCCTAAAGCAACTGCTGCAACCGCAACTTCTATTCCAAGTGTGTGATCTGAATATCCTACCTCTACACCGAATGCATGATGAATGCTCTGCATGGCTCTCAAATTGACATCGGCCATGGATGTGGGATATTCGGTCGTACAGTGCAGAACCGTCATATTGGCACGGGGCGTACCGGCTTGTTCGAGCACATCAATTGCTGCTTCAATCTCACCCAATGTTGCCATCCCAGTCGACATAATAAGGGGTTTTCCAAATCTGCCAATATGTCGTAAGAAGGGAAGGTTAGTGATCTCTCCAGATGGAATCTTGAAACGGTTTTGACCAAGACTCACCAAAAGATCCACACTCTCTCTATCAAAACCTGTTGAAAAGAAACCAATATTTTGCACGGCACAATGAGCAATAAGCTGTTGGTGCATTTCTGAAGTCAATTCCAAATGGAGTAGCATATCATGCTGAGACTCATTTATGACGCTTGACTGAGATTGATAGTCAGCCTTTTTTGCTGTATCCGTAACAAGACGGTCAGCACTGAAAGTCTGGAATTTGACAAGATCCGCCCCAGCTTCTGTTGCAACATCGATCAGCTTTCTTGCCATATCGAGATCGCCGTTATGGTTTACTCCAGCTTCGGCTATAATGAGAGTTCTTGTAGTCATGATTTAGCAGTACCAACAAATCGAGAATAATCTACTTGATTATGTCGCACTGAGAGGCCTAAGCCAACTAAACAATGTTTCCCAATTACGACACCTTCTTTAATGACGGTACCACTACCAATAAAGCTCCCTTCTCCAATGTTCACGCCACCATTGATAATTGCGCCAGTTGAAATATGACAATAATCTTCCACTGTCGCATCGTGTTCAACCAAAGAACCATTATTTATGATACAATTATTTCCCACCTTTGCACCGGCATTGATAATTGCTCCATGCATCACTATTGTCCCTCCACCAACAATAGCATGCCGTGAAACATAAGCATTAGGTGCTATGATGACTGGAAATTCAAACCCGAGTTGACTTGCTTGCTGATAAAGTCGTATACGTTTCTCTGATGACTGTATATGCCCAAGCGCAATAAAAGCATAACAATATTGTTTGGAGAGATGAGGCAAATCATCATCCGTGGCAATAACCGAATACCCGAAGTGAAGATTGTGCATTTCTGAAGGCAAACCAACCAGTCCTGCAATTTTGAATTGACCATTTTGCTCGATAACATCAATACATGCATGAGCATGGCCACCAGCACCGATTAAAAGTAGATTTAGTTTTCCCATGATATTATTTAAACCATACTTTTTCTATTCTGAATATTGATCATATATCACTATTTATTTCTCTTTAAAATCGAAATATCCTGATTGTTAAAAACAACCTTTGAAACACTCAACAAACCATAACCAGGTGTAGTAAATCGTTTGCTCAAAATAAGATAATCGGCAGGAATTTTATTCCATACTTTACGTGCTTGTTCAGGAGAAACGGAATGGATGAGCGCATCAACATTTATCCATCTTGCATCGCTAATCTCAAGATTATTCTGATCTAAAAAATTATCACCTTCATTATAAAATTGCTTCCCAGATAATGCGGAATATCCAAAAAAACGCCCTAAAAACATGCCTTTACCTTCATGATTAAAACCACGGCGATCTGAAATGAATACAGCATCAAATGGAATATTTGTTTTTATCCATTTCATCGCGATCCATTCATCATTACTAATAGTTGCGCGTTTGTCCCAAACTGATTTTGATGCAACTGAACACTGCCACCAAGGACCTGTAAAAAAGCCTGTAGAATAATAACAAAATAGAATAAAGCTCAACATCACCAAACCAATACCAGCCCAATGTCCGATTATAGATGGTTTATCATAAATGATGTAAGATATGATATAACAACATGGTATGACACAAGCAATAACGGAATACCAAATAAAATATACTTCAGCTCCAGCAAATTCAAAAAAAGATAGCACTACAGCCGACACAACACTGAAAGTAATTACAAAAACAAAAAAAGGAATTATTTTTTTATGTGTTTCTCTGAAATTACGAAGCAAACTCCAGACTATAATAAAAGATAAACTATATATCGTAAAATGTATCATTAGTAGCGCATTTACACTTCTGTTAATAAACTTAACATAAACACTCCAAGGTATCAATAAGTGAGTGATATGTATACCAATGATATGAGAAAACATCTCTAATTGTGCTTTTGTCAAAACAGAATAATAGTGTACTATTAAACGTCCTGATACACTATTATACAAAGTATACCTTAAAGCAAGCATAATAACACTAACACCTAAAGCAAGAAGAAGTTCCTGGTTTCCAATTTTATACCCTTTATACCAGCGGTATATTAGATATATCAATAGGGACGGGGGAATGGTAAAAACTAATGATGCTTTAGAGGAAAAAGCCAACATGATTACAAAACAAGTATAGACAATATAAAACCGATTTGTTCGACTATGATTGATCAACAAAAACAAAATCAAAATAAAAGAATGCAGACCAAAAAACATTGAAATGGGATTTATATAAATATGCCCAAGATAGTCTGCAGCAGCAGAATTTATTGCTCCTGCGGTAAAAAATAATATCCCCGAAAGTAATGCTGCACGTTTTACATCCCAATCAAGAAATATTTTTGCGCCAACATTGCAGATGCAAACAAGAAAAAAAAGATCATAAATCGGCGTAATACGCATGTGAAGCATAAATGGATCAACACCGGTAATCATATAAGTGAACGACACAAATATGTTTTGTATCATGTGATATGAAAAAGGAACACCATAGAAACGAGCATCTATAACAGGAAATCCATGGCGTATAATCGACCAAGTATTTCCAATTGTCCAAAGAGAATCCTGATAGTAAAGACCAAGATGATCATTCTTGGGGAGAGCGGTCATTAAACTAAATGATATAAATAATACACACGCTGCAAGCAAATAAAGAATCATCAAAGAGAGATTTTCTTCGCGAGTGCGTTTAAGTTTTTTAGTTTGCTTATTGTAAATTAAAAAAAGAGTTACCATCAACAATACTATTGGGTAAACGAGCCAACGAGCACCACAAATATCTCCAACGTAAAATGTTATAGAGTACAACATAACCGCTGCGGGATATCCAAGGACGGCTTGTTCTAGTAATGTTAGATTAAGAGTCATTAACAGCAATCTTGAAAGTACAATTGCAGAAGGTACAACAACAATAGTATAAAAAAATGCATATTTAATCAAATCATTCGCCATAGTTGTATCGACTATCAACAACGAGATCGAAAAAATAACTGGAAGCGTGAGTAGAAGGATATCCCCTTTATTATAACTATCGAGATACTTAGTATCCATTTTGAATTGTTATATTATTTTTGCTGGTAACGGTCGGCTAGTTTTTGTATTTTGAGAATAGGATTTTCCTACTGCAGTCTACCATTTTATTCCGTTATTCCACTAAATTCCGCAAAGACCTTATTATTAAATTATTTTCTGTGATAAGCTAAGTGATGCATCATACAGACTCTATAAATTGAACGTATAATAATAGGAACACTAATAACCATCAGTCGTAGGTTGTCAATAAGAATCGACTACATCTCAATGGAAACAATACACAAGGGCGACGGTAATGGCTTATGTTAACCGACAAAGACCAATTAATTATTACACTTTGTGGTAAATCTCTTATTACCAACTATCTGTAAAAATTTATTAGCTGGAACGATGTTACAATGTTTCTAGCCGAAAAAATATAGTTTATAAATATCATCATGAATTATTTAAACATGTCATAATATATTGAGTATAGGGTACCCAAAACCTGTGCTTGACTTCTGCTTGAATGTCAAAAAAAACAGAATGCGCTAGTTCAAAATATTCCTGGGAACTTCTTACATTTAATCCACGATCCCTATTGATAAGAAAACGTGAAACAACATTTTGTGCTTCTACAAAAACCGGATCAATAGTGATAAGCTTTCCACTATCCCTCAAAGCAGACTTGGCAAGACGCAAAAGGCGAAGAGATTGATCATCATCAAGGTGATGCAATACTCCTACCGCAATCACTATGTCAAACAACTCCAAATGATCAATGGTCGCCTTTTCAACTAAAGAACAATGAAAATGACCACGTTTACCATAACGCAGAATCGCATCATCAATATATTTTCGGCTAGGATCAAAACCATAATATTGACAATCCGGCAAATAATCCAGTATTCTTGCAGGCCCACAACCAATATCAAGAATCCGACAAGCAGGAAAAGGGTTTATAAACTCTCGTACAAACTCTGAACGAATATAATTTATACCCATTAATTTTTGAAATAACTCATAAAATTGTGGACTACTTAATATAGCCCGAATGCCAGATGTTAACTGTGACATATCAATGCATTACAATAATAGAGAAGTATAACACGTACATTTGAAATGTTATGTTTTATAAAAAAATATTAGAAGAAAAAGCATTGTTATAAGATTATAACTGACAGTTTGGTATGTATGAATAAATAATCTTGAATTGGAACATATCACCCATCAACTAAATAGCAAAAATTTATAGACTGATAGATTATTTGTATAAAAATCAGATCGCATTGAAGCACTTACTTTATTTAACTTTTATTTTAAAATTGTCAAAAATCATTTTTTTGAATTACCAATAAATACAAGTTTATTTAACCAGTAAGTTAATGGGACAGCCAATATAATCAAAATTAACGGAACTACCTCGGCCATTACATTTAATTTTCTAACGACAAGCCATAATACCAATGCTCCAATTAAATATTGAAATAGATACACCAATGGAAATAATAATGAAGATAGCCAACCACCATTTACTTTAAATATAAACAACTTGCTCAATAAATAAGCAATCGCAATACCAAACGCATAAGATATCGCGTAACTTAATTGATAATTTAATACCTGCAATAAAAGCAAATATATTGTATAGGAAATAATAGCATTTATACCTCCAGATAATAAAAAACGAAGAAACCTAATATTTAAAGTGAAGTTGAGTAAAGCTTTCATTTATTTTTATGTTACATTATATTTTGAGGCTAACGACATAAATTCTTTATAATTACGAATATAGTCCGCCGCGTCGTAATAGTCAGATGTAAACACTAGCAAAACTGCATCATGAGAATATTTGTATTGAATACCCCATATCATTGGCGGTATGTGTATACCTAATTCTGGCGAATCCAGTTTAACTTCTCGACGTAATATGCCATCATCGACGACAACCGAGCAACTGCCTTTCACACAAATTAAAAATTGATGGCACTTCCTATGTGCATGTTCACCTCGAGTCTTTATACTTGGTACATTAAATACCAAAAAATACCTTTTTGGTTCGAATGGTATATCTTTTGCAAACTCACCTGCAGATAATTTTCCTCTCATGTCATCAACCAATTTAAGTCGATGTAAAGTTACATCACCCACTCCCAAACGAGTCTTTAATTCGCGCTCTGAAAATTGAACATCTGGAATTTGTTGATCAAGATTTTTTTTGACTTGGCAACTTTCAACATAACCAACAATTCTCGCTGGATTACCTATAACAATTGCATACGGTGGAACAGATTTCGTTACAACCGCGCCTGCACCAACCATCGCACCTAAACCAATTACAATTCCAGGAAGAATTACAGCACCACCGCCAATCGATGCGCCATTTTCAATTCTGGTTTTCAAAAAATTTTCAGGTCGCACCTTTGAACGGGGAAACTTGTCATTTGTAAAAGTGGCATTTGGCCCAACAAAGACATCGTCACCAATATGTAGACCATCCCAGAGTTGTACTCCGGATTTTATTGTTGTACGATTACCAACAGTCACATGATTTTCAATTAAACAATGCGAACAGATGTTTACATCGCTACCAATTTTAGCACCAGATAAAACGACAACATATTGCCAAATTGTAGTGCGAGGCCCAATTGAGTTAGACTTAACATCAGCAGTAGCGTGAATTTTAGTCATTTTCATTGTAATTTTTCACTTTTGTAGCAACAACCGAGAGTGGCCTTTTTTTGCTATTCTCGTATGAACGCCATGCATAAGTGCCAACCAATCCAATCCCTAATAAATTTGATGTGCCGAATATCAATACTATCAGCAATGTCGCTGCATATCCTGGCACAACAATGGCACCAGTTAGCTTTGCAATTAGCACTAACATTGCAATCGAGACAGCCAAGATAGAACCCACAGTACCAACTTTTAATAAGAGTCGAATTGGATAGTCCGTAAATGCAAAAATGCTGTCCATCATGTAATCAATTTTTTTATTCAATGTCCAAGCTGACACACCCTCTTCTCGAACTTGCCGTTCATAACCTACCAACTTGCGACGAAAACCAAGCCAGAAAATGAGTGCGATCAACGAAGAACGTGACTCTTCAAATTGCACAAGCTGATCTCGAAATTGTAAATTACAGCCAAACACATCAACACCCCCCTCTGGCATTTCTGGTACAACAAAGCACCGATAGATACCCCAAAAGACCGTTGAAGAAATACGTGCAAGAATAGGATCTTGTCGACCCAGCCTTGTGCCTATGGCCACATCACATTCATTGTCTGCAAGACACTTAAAAAAGCTAACTAACAATTCCGCCGGCTCTTGTAAATCCGCTGTCATTATACCAAAATACTCGCCCCTTGCTGCAATTAAACCCGTTCGGATGGCTGCAAAAGAACCAAAGTTACGTGAATGAGCCAAAAGCTGAGCTGAAATAGTTATCTGCCCTATTGCATTCTTGAGTAACTCGAATGATTTATCTGGACTACCATCGACCACAAAAACAACCTCCATATCATCGCCTAAAGACTTATTCATTGTTTTCAAAACATCAATCAGACGACCAATAGAGCCCTCGTTTTTATACACAGGGATGATGACAGAATATTTCATGGTTTCCAGCTATTCACAGCCTCTACAACTTGATGTACATAGTTGTCAGGCATGTCGGGATAACAAGGTAATGAAAGTACCTCTTTTGCCAAGCGCTCCGTATTAGGCAAAGAAACAGAAGCAAAGCGGCTCCCAAAAACTAGTTGGCGATTATCTGGAATCGGATAATGAACTTCTGACGCAATATCAGCATTGCTCAGATGCGATTTCAAAGATGCTCGCTGACTAGAACGAATAACATAAAGGTGTGCTACATAGTCTTCACCACCAAACGGAGGAGGAATTACTAAAGGGTTATCGATCTGCAATGTGTATGTGTTTGCAATTTCTCTCCGGCGCGTATTCCAACGATCAAGATATGGGAGAAACTCTGAGAGGATAGCTGCCTGCATTTCATCTAAACGACTGTTACGCGCGCCTGCCAATTCAACCTGATATTTAGTTGACCACCCATATTGGCGAAGTCGTGTGACTCCATCAGCCAGTTTATGATCATTCGTGACAATAGCACCGCCGTCACCCAACGCGCCTAGGTTTTTGGTAGGATAAAAACTGAAGCATCCAATGTTCGCGAAACTGCCAACTTTTCGTCCGTTAACCTTTGCACCATGTGCCTGAGCACAATCTTCAATCAACACAACATCTGCTGAACGACAACGATCTGCTATTTCAATAATATCTGGCACCGCTTGACCATATAGATGTGTAACCACGATGGCTTTAACACCTTCCCTGATTGCACGCTCAACTTCATGTAACGCTACCACGCGAGTTTCAATATCAACATCCAGATAGAATGGAATTGCACCAATCGCCAACAATGCTGTACTAGTGTAAAAACCTGCGTTAGCAACTGTCGCAACCATATCGCTCTGCTTAACACCCAGAGCTCGCAACCCTAACTCGATCGCATCTGTACCATTAGCCAACGTTCGGCAAAAGCTAACCCCAATATATTCAGAATATGATTTTTCAAATGCAGCCACTTCAGTACCAAAAACAAAACATGAACGATCAAGAACGCGTGATATCGCTTTATTGATCGTGTTGTTAAATTTTGCAACTTTTCCAGATAAGTCATTTATTAACATCGGAACGTTCAATTTTAGTTCTGGTTCGGAATAATAACAGGCAAAAATCTGAATTACCCACCTACCATTGCCATCGCTCAAAAGGACTCTAATGTTTGTGGTGTATTCAATGCCATCACAAGTTATAAATGTCTGATTTATACCTTGCAAGGTTATCAGGTTTCATAAACCATTCTGCTGTTTCAGCAAGACCTCGCTTGAAGCCCTCACGACCACCATAGTAAGGTTGCCAACCAAATAACTTTTTTGCTTTGCTGTTATCGGCCCATAACCTTTCCACCTCTGAATTTTCTGGACGCAAGCGATTCTCGTCCATGATAATATCAACTTCGGCATTCATTATTTCAGCAATAAGCTTTACTGTGTCACCAATAGAAATTTCAAAGTTGCTACCGAAGTTAACAACTTCACCTGAGCCTTTATCTGAATTCATTGCTGCTATAAATCCGGCTACCGTGTCATGAACAAAGTTGAAATCGCGAGTTGGAGATACTGCACCAAGTTTAATTTGACGCTGGCCATTGGCAAGCTGGGTGATGATGGTTGGAATAACAGCACGTGCTGACTGACGTGGTCCATAGGTGTTGAAAGGACGTACAATTACCACAGGCAAACCGAACGATGCATAGAAAGAGTAAGCAAGTTGATCGGCGGCGATTTTGGTTGCAGAATAGGGTGACTGCCCTTGCAATGGGTGGTCTTCAGTTATGGGCACAAAACGGGCTGTCCCATAAACCTCGCTCGTTGATGTATGCACTATTCTTTTAACGCCAAGTTCGCGCGCTGCCTGCAGTACATTTAGCGTACCTTTTATATTGGTATCCACGTAAGTGTCGGGCGAATGATAAGAGTATGGTATGGCTATTAGAGCTGCCAGATGCAGTACGCAGTCACAGCCTTTCATCGCCTCCTTGACCCCGTACGGATCACGGATATCGCCAGAGAATACCTCGAATTTGCCATTCACATCAGATGCACAATGGTCAAGCCAGCCCCATGAGTTGAAGGAGTTGTATAGAACGAATGCGCGTACATTATAGCCCTTGCGGACAAGAGCTTCGGTCAGATGAGAACCAATGAAACCATCTGCTCCGGTGACGAGAACTTTATTGGACATCAGGTAATAGGTACCATAGATAATTGATCGGGCATAGTACTATTCCAATGAGCGAGCAATGCATGAAGTAATGGGCGGTGAAGAGCGACAGATTCAACCAATGTTGGTAAATTGCACGTTCCCGTCGCCAATATTGATTCGACAAGTGCAGCTGTCATTTCGCTCTGAAATTCCATACGCCCTGGAATTGATAAGCCATCGGATCGGATAGCAACACCATCAAGTTCCTGGATAGTCCACTGATAGTCTTTCGTCGCAAGAGATAATGCATAAGGTGCAACTGATTTACTGCAATGCAAGGAGAGTTCTGAACCACCGGAAAATTTTGCAATAAGCATACCGTCCACTTCCCAAAACCCTAACCGTTTTGACTTATGCCAATGAGATGCCAGTTGCTGTGTTTGAATTTCAGCCAATGCCTCACCCGTCCACCATTCCATAAAATCAAGATAGTGCACGGCATTACAGACAAGCCCCCAATCACAGCCTTTTAGAGAGCCTATTGTTGGTGAACGGTGTGGAGTTTCCTTCTTAAAAGAGTTGTGCCAACGCATGATACGATTCGGAGTATTTACCCAAGCTTTTGTCGTCTCATGAAGCACTGAAGTGATCAAATCCAACTGCGCTTCACTCTGAGCTAAAACTTTCTCAAGCACCCAGTAGCGGACGGCGACCTGTTCGGCTAATTTTGAAATTACTGAAGCGCGAACATCAGCAGATGTGGAGATAATTGCTACATCAACTTCAAACGGCACCTCTGATAATCCCATCACATATTTTACTCGATGCGAAGTCTTGAGGCCATCGGTCTCCAGCCAACGAAGTTCTGCACGAGCAAGTGATTCAGGTGAAACATCGGAGACAATAATTTCCAAAGGCATCGATACTTTCGATAATCCCTGCAAATAACGTGAACCCAACTGACCGGACCCCACAATCAATATTCTATATCTCATAAATCGAACTGACAAGTTTCATGGACTCAAGTGCTTCGTCAAGCGTTGGCAAGAGCGTTTGCTGATGACGCAACGCTTTAACTGCTTCTTCAGCCTGTAGACGTAAGCCTGGTTTGAACTGTGAATCCCAAGGGTGAGCTTGAAGTTTTTCAAGGTTTCGTGACTTATATAACTGAACAGAGGCCTGCTCTAAAGGGCGCAATTCAAAGCGCTTTTGTTGAGTCGTCACCGTAACAGCCCATGGGCCAGGCCCGTTCCATATTGCCTCATAAATACCAATATCCCCAGATGAATAGTTAATTTTTGCCATGACAAAACAGGGCGTTTCAGGATCCCAGTGAATTATGGGTTCAACTGATGTAATGTCACCTCGACCTAACGTTTTAAAATAATCAATAACATGGATAGAATTAGCATACATCCAGTTTTTGACGATTTCACTCGGAGTGCCCGATTCCAAAGCTACTACAGGATTTTCCTGATCATAAACATGAATGAGTCGCTTGCCGTCAACACCTTTCAGTTCACGCAGGACAGTGCGTGTGCTGGCGTAATGACGGCGATTGAGTGCAACATAAGCTGTATGACCGAACTTTTTGGCAGCTATTGCTATCTCCTGAGCATCAACAAAATTATAACCTGCCGGCTTTTCGATAAGAGAGATCCACGAATACTTGAAGGCATTTGAGCAAACCCCCCAGACCTCGAGTTCAGGAACCGCAATAATTACCAGTTGTGCTTGTGTAGTAACAAAAAGCTCATCAATAGAGTCACACACGTGTTCTATTGAAAACTTATTCGCAATATTCTCAGCCTTGATGCGTGTTCTTGAAAAAATACCAGCTACAACGACATCCGCTATATCGCTAAAAGCACGAATATGCTCCTCGGCCATATAGCCAGCACCGATAACTGCGATTTTCTTTTTATCATTTAGATTCATCGAAATCAAACCTGTTTACCCTGCTTATTTGAATGAAATGCTAACACAATTGATTCGATTTTTGAAAGTTCTTGAAAGTCTACATAAACCCCAGTGTCAGCCATATCTTTGGCAACCGCTACGATGGATTTTTCAACGCATAAAGGGTTTTTTCTAATCGCACAAAGAATGCTTTTTAACGGAATTTGTAATGATGCAGGTAAAAAACAAAGAATTATCTGCTTAATTTTTTTGGTAAAACCAAGTTTGGGGTCAATCCCCTGCACATATACATCAAGAGCCTTTTTTACTCCAGCGCTTAACTCCGCGATTTTATCTACAGTTTCCGCAAGTATAGCACCCATTATATTCAAAAATTCACTACGTTCCTGTTGTTTTGCCGGATCATTCCACCATTTTTGAAACGTATTTTCTGGTATCAAGGAGGGATCATTTCCTCGTATTGGCTCTCCTTCCATAGACCTAAGCCACATAAGTTTAGGAATTACCATTGATTTTCCCTGATAGCATACAGCAAGTTCAAATTGTAATTCACCAATAGCAAAAGCAGAAAATTCCTTTTGGAGAAAAGTTGACAAAGAACGTTTCCAAACTGTAGACCGGACCACTGAATAGATCGTAGATGGTATATATGGATACATGTGAGCCACCATACGCTCAATTGGATCGTTTTGCAGTATGGTATAATTTTCCATCACTGGGTAACCTATAGTACCAGTTATACCCTGTTTGGTAAAGTTAAATCTTATACAACGCCCCATGCATGACACCAAATCCGACCGAACCTCCAATTCACGAATACAAGCATCCAATGCGCTTGGAATATAAAACTCATCATCACACATAAGGGCAGTATACTCTGTCGAAATAAAGTCGATTGATCTTTTTAGCCGTTCAACCATCGAAATCGGCAAATGATGGTAGTAAATATTGTCGTCAAGCCCCGACAGTTCTTTTGCTGCTATCGCCGAAAAACTGCCATCAAAAACATGCATAATAGCTTCACGTCCAGACCAATAACGCATATTACGAAGTGCATATGCTTGTCTGTTAAAGGTTGGTATAATCAATGTAAGTTTTGACAAAAGGGTGTTATTCATTTTACCCTTTTCAAATACCCATCAGGGGCAACTGTGATGAGAAGTTTATGCTGAATGCTTGTGTCGATTTCGAATTCTGGGTGCATGTTTAGATACTCCCATACGGCTGTTTTGGGGTTGTTGCCGGGGCCCCATGGGCGTTCCGGAAACATTTCCTTGGGCATATCTTCTACAATGGTGTCAAACACCACGCAATAACTGCCTTTGCTTGTAAGTGAGGCATAGGCTTCGAGTTCTGCCAATACGTGGTCGTGGGTGTGATTGCTGTCGAGAAAAACTAAAATGCGGTCATATTGTGCAGCAATGGCATGAACCTCTTCAATGATTTCGGATGCAATACTTGAGCCCTGAATCATCTGAATACGTGAAGCCATGGGGTGCGCCTCGATAGCTGCACGGTTGTGAGCACGAATGTCAATATCAATACCGAGCACCTTGCGTCTGGATTCCTTGGGGTTGATGGTTGTTCCGCTTTCAATGGCATTGGCCATGTCAAGCAATGCAAGCATGGATGCGCTTAAAATGAGCGACCCTCCGTGGGCTATACCTGTTTCAATGATAAGATCTGGCTTGATATCCCAGATCAGTTCCTGTATAGCTACCATGTCTTGGGGATATTGAATGATGGGACGACCCAAGACTGCAAAGTTATAGGAGTATTTTGTAACCGTTGTTGCTCGCATAAATTCCTGTCCAGCCTCAATCATAACTCTGTCAAGCCCATTAGCTGCAATTCTGTCTGCTACTTCATTTTGAAATTCATTCATTATCAATACAAATATAGTTATAACTGTTTCCTGAGATGTTTTTTATTTCATCAAGGTAGTTGGAATTCATTACCCATATATCCGATCCTGAAGCAAGCGTTGGTAATGCTTCAACTGGGGGCGAAACTTTAATCCTGTCGCTGGTAAAAACTTGCCCTGCTTAGCCGGGTTAATATCAATTACGGTATTGAAGATTATCCCTTCACGCATTTTGATGAGCGAAAATATAACTCCTTTGGACGCACCTCCCCAAATGGCAGCATTTTTCTGTTCTATTCTTTTCTTTTTTAAAACAAAATGCAAGAAATCTTTGGGAAAGTCAACACAAGTTTGCTCATCGTATTTTGGAATTTTTAAACTGCCTAACTCTGCCACGACATAGAGATACTGACCCCCAAAAAATTCACCACTTTCAACAACGTTGTCGAACATGCGATCAAAGTCAGCTAAACGGAAATAATTTGCGTGCTCATAGAAAATATCAAACCATGCCCTCTTGGAACAAATCCAGTCAAAATTAGGCACTTCAATATAGATTAATCCTGAGCCACCATTAGCTTCCTTTAAACGCATCAAAAAATTAACTGGTTCTTGAATACGCTCCAACACATGGCGAAGAATGAGCCCATTTGCCTTGCTACCAAAAGATTTATCAAAATAATGACGCTCGATTCGAGTGTTTATTCCTTCGTATGCAGGATCAAAACCAGTAATTTTAACGCCATGCTGTAGAAGAAGTTCCAAAAAATAGCCCTTGCCGCAACCAACTTCTACTAGATCTTCTTTCCCCATAGAACGTTCAATAATTTTATAAACAGATTCCAGATGTTCATGAAACAATTGACTAACCGCTTGTTCATTCTGATAATGCTCATCATACTCCATCAATTCCGTTCGAAATGATGCGTTATAAACCAAACCTGTCTGAAGATTCTCAACCAAAAGCACATCACCTTTCGGGCAATCTTTTGCTTCAGATTCAGTGTCATACATACGATTTTGAAAAATCGATAGCTGATCAATGCTATACAGAACGCGCAACTTTTTCATTTATCCATTAACAAGATGATCAAAGCGTGAACGGTCACCCCAAAATGCCATCGGTTCATAATCCGGATACGGATAAAACCCTAGTTTTGGTTTTATGCGGTATTGCCCTTCCTGAATCCATTTTTCAACCAAATTCCGAACTGAAATCGGCTTACCTGAACAGATATTGATCGTCCCGATGTTTTTCTTTTTGAGCGCAAGCAAGACAAGCTTTTCGGCGACCTCTCTTATCGGTAGGTAGTCACGCAATTGCTCCCCATCAGACATATTGAATTCAGCAAGGCCTTCATCTACAGCTTTCTTAAGCTGCGAAAAAATTGATGATGCAGGCTGACCTTCACCATATATATAAAAAAGTCTGGCCCAAGTGAGACTGAAGGGATGAAAAGCCTGAAGAAACTGCAACTGTTTGCGAAGTGCATCTTTTGCAAAACCGTAGGGATTGCTGGGGCGTGTTTCTATCTCTTCAGAGAGTCCACCTGACTGCATGCCATACTCGAAACAGGTTCCTGAAACAACAAGGGATTTGAGTCCTTGCTGAATAAGTTGTTTAAGAAAGGTGTACTGCCTTGGCAATTCTGACTCAAAATGGTACAGTGATTTGTAATTTGGCAAGCCTTGCCAAGCTAAGTGGATTAAGATATCCGGTCTTCCTAATAATGTAAATACATCGTTAGGTGGTTGGGTGATATCCAGTTGGATCCACCGGCCATTACTAATTTCCGGAAGGCCGTCATGAAGAAAACGAGCAACTGCAGCAACTTCTACAGTTTGATTATGCAATTCTGTGAGTACATGGCTCCCAATAAAACCGGTAGCTCCTGTAATCGCGATTTTAATCATTCAACTTTGAGAACTGGCACTGCAGTTACAAACTTGCCTCCCCATTCATGTACATACACCAGTTGCTGTATTATTTCATCACTAAGATTCCATGGGAGAATGAGAACATAGTCTGGATGTGCCTTGCTTAATTGCTCCACGCCAACAATCGGAATTCGACTACCAGGCATACATTTGCACTGTTTGGCTGGGTTTTTGTCAACAACATAGCGAATCAGGTCGGGCCGAATACCGGCAAAGTTTATCAAGGTATTTCCCTTTGCAGCAGCGCCATAAGCAGCTACAGTTTTACCTTGGCGTTTGGATTCGATCAAGAAAGATAGTACATCATCCTTAACCTTTTCGGCACGAACTTGGAACCCGTTGTAGTACTCTGTGGAGCGCATTCCAGCCCTCTCTTCCTTTTGGATTATTCTACCTACCTGGTCGCTGAGAACCTGAATACCTTTATCGGAGCGCTGGGCAAATACCCTAAGGCTGCCTCCGTGAGTAGGAAATTCTTGCACCTCAAAGATGGTCAGGCCATTGACTGCAAAAATGTGTTGCACCGCGGTGAGTGAAAGATAGGAAAAGTGCTCGTGGTAGATGGTGTCGAATTGGTTGAACTCAATCAGGTTCAAGAAGTGTGGAAACTCAAAAGTAGCCACGCCACTCGGTTTAAGCAAAACGGCAAAACCGGCAACAAAGTCGTTGATGTCTGGCACATGGGCGAGTACATTGTTGGCTACGGTCAGGTCAGCCTGCTTGCCTTCTGCGATAAGTTGCTTGGCCAGATTAATCCCAAAAAAATTTTCAACAATATTTATGCCTTTAGCGCGTGCAGCACTTGCTGTGCTAGCGGTAGGCTCAATGCCAGTGCAGGGGATGCCACGTGCTTTAACATACTGTAAAAGATAGCCATCATTGGCTGCAACCTCAATTACATGGCTATGCTCATTAAGATTGAAGCGTTCAGTCATTTCTTGTACATAACGTTCACTATGAGCAAGCCAGCTGCTGGAAAAAGCACTGAAGTAGGCATAATCGGCATCGAACAGATCATCTGCCTGAGCGAAGTCCTCTGTTTGTACCAACCAACACCTCTCGCAAACCAGAACTCTTAACGGATACCATTTTTCGGGTTTGTGAAGAGTCTCTGTTGTTAAGTAAGCATTGGATGGAGGAGCACTGCCCAAGTCAATCAAGGTCAGCTTAAGCTCAGAATGACAGTGGCGGCACTTCATACCAGTACTCCATGGAAATCCGCTTTAATCATAGGGTGTTGTTTGTCGCGAAGGGATTGTTCGGTTACTGGTAACGGCCATTGAATGGCAAGCTTTGAGTCCAAGGCGTTTAATGCAGCTTCTGCGTTTGAATAGTAGGGCGATGTGTGAAAGTAGAGCATTTCGCAATCTTCCGTCATTGTTTGAAATCCGTGGGCAAAGCCTACGGGGATCAAGAACGTTTTATGGTTTGCTGCACTTAGGATTTCGGCATGGTAGCTGAGGAAGGTTGGTGAATCAAAACGAACATCTACCGCCACATCATACACTTCGCCTTTCAGACATTGGACAAATTTGGTTTCGGCGTAGGGTGGAAGTTGAAAGTGCAGTCCACGGAGTGTGCCGATTTTGACTGTAAAAGTATGGTTAATTTGTGCTATTGTTTGCCCTTTGAGAAAATCAGCAAAATCTGTCTGGCAAAAGAGGCGTTCAAGATAACCACGACTATCACCGAGAGGCTTTCGTTGAATTATTTTTAATCCTTGTAAAGGTGTCTCGATAATGTCAAAACGATCGCTCATGCGTTCCTTAATGTTGCTTCATACTGATGTATCTGCACTCTACTGACTGCTGACATATCTTTACCTTCCCGCCATGCCTTGTGCCAGTATAGTGTCTTACTGAGAGCGGTTTGCAGATTCCAACGAGGTCGCCACCCAAGCTTATTTTTAGCTTTGGAGCTGTCAAGCTTTAGAATATGGGCCTCATGAGGTTGAGGAGATTCATCGCATTGCCAGGATGCATCGTGAACCTCGTTGCACAGAGTTTCGACAATCCACGTAACAGGTCGCGCATCACCATCTTCCGGCCCGAAGTTCCATGCTTCTGCAAATGAGTCTCCCTGTTCATATAATACCTGAGCCAGTGTGAGATAGCCTGCGAGAGGTTCAAGGACATGCTGCCAGGGACGTACTGCATGAGGGGAACGGATGGTCAAGGTCTGCCTAGCATCAAGTGCTTTCAGAAAATCAGGAATAAGTCGGTCAGCTGCCCAATCGCCTCCACCAATAACATTGCCAGCCCGGGCACTTGCAAGACAAATCCCTGCTGATTCCATAAAGGAGTGGCGATAAGCGGCTGTTACCAGCTCAGAACAGGCCTTGCTGCTGGAGTAAGGGTCAATACCTCCCATGGCCTCGTTTTCACGATAGGGCCAAAACCATTCACGGTTATCGTAGCACTTGTCGGTTGTGATGTTGACTACAGCTTTGACACATTGAGTATGACGAGCGGCTTCGAGCAGGTTCACCGTTCCCATAACGTTCACTGCGTATGTTTCAACCGGTGCTGCGTAAGAGTAGCGCACAAGGGGCTGTGCGGCTAAATGGAGAACGATTTCAGGACTGGCGGCCTGCATTGCTTGGGTCAGGGCTCTTATATCACGAATGTCGGCTATTATACTTTCAGCGAGATGCTCCTCTACCTTGCATACTGTGAAAAAATTCGGGTCTGTCGGGGGGTTGAGCGCGTATCCGTAAACTTCAGCTCCCATATCGGCAAGCCATAACACCATCCACCCACCCTTGAAGCCGGTATGGCCAGTTATGAAAACTTTCTTACCTTGCCAAAATTTCCGGTTCACTACCATACTTTCCATGGGGCGTTACCTGATTGCCAGAGTTCTTCGAGACGGATTTTGTCGCGCAGGGTATCCATGGGCTGCCAGAATCCGTTATGCTCGAAAGCCATAAGTTGTCCATCGGCGGCAAGTTGCGCAAGGGGCACCCCTTCCCAGCTGGACTGATCGCCTTCAATCAGATCGAGTACTCGGGCTGAAAGGATAAAAAAGCCTCCATTGATCATTCCACCATCTCCTCGTGGCTTTTCAGTGAAACCTCCCACGAGAGATCCCCGCATTTCAAGCGCTCCATATCGACCAGGGGGCTGAACAGCGGTTACCGTCGCTAACTTCCCATGTGCTTTATGAAATGAAATCAATGCTGACACATCAACATCAGCTACTCCATCACCATAGGTAAAACAAAATGATTCCTCTTTATTGAGGTATTCTGAAACTCTCTTCAGTCGGCCACCAGTCAAGGTATCCTCGCCCGTATCAACAAGCGTCACCTTCCATGGTTCCGCCTTATGCTCATGTACTTCCATGGTATTGTTCTCCATATCGAAGGTGACATCAGACATGTGCAAAAAGTAGTTGGCGAAATACTCCTTAATCAGATAACCCTTATATCCACAGCAGATCACAAAGTCATTCACACCATGAGCCGAGTAAAGCTTCATGATGTGCCAGAGGATTGGTTTCCCTCCAATCTCGATCATTGGTTTTGGCTTTAGATGGGTTTCTTCGGAGATGCGGGTTCCGAGACCTCCAGCCAGAATAACTGCTTTCATTATATAAGAGTTGATAAGATAGTCACTCAGGATAGTTTTTTTGTTGGGGTTCAGGAATCACCCCAACCTACGACTTGAGGATGGTGGTTAGGATGGTGTCGGCTACTTGTTGTCGTTCGGTTTCGGTCATGAGTGAGCCGGAGGGGAGGCAGAGACCTTTGTTAAAAAGGGTCTCGGAGACTCCGCTTATGTAGCTTGGGTAAGGTGTAAATATGGGTTGGAGATGCATTGGTTTCCAGAGTGGTCGGGTTTCTATGTGGTATTGGTTCAGTTTAAGGCGTATATCTTCATGGGTTACTCCTCCGGTCTCGGCTGGGTTAATCAGGA
>Ga0209083_1000826_pt1 | contig 41074 bp, 54 predicted proteins | sample AM7aDNAmetaG_FD_184132 | JGI IMG/M metagenome (GOLD analysis project Ga0209083, IMG submission 184132) | Freshwater microbial communities from Finland to study Microbial Dark Matter (Phase II) - AM7a DNA metaG (SPAdes) (version 3) | ecosystem: Environmental > Aquatic > Freshwater > Lake ... | reverse complement strand
TAATTAATATATTAATCATATTTATGATATAAATGTCACAAAAAAGTCACAAAGAAAAATGAAATGATTGGGAATGCCTTATTCAATCAATGAAATGGGAAATAATACTGGTTCAGGTGGGCCCACAACCCTTCGTTATTCATCAAGGCTGGCACTCTGTCAGCCTTGATTCTAAAGGGAAATAGATTTTGAGTACTCCCTGAAAAATGTCACAAATCCCATTTTTACGTCACAAAAACGTCACACACTTTTATGGACAATATAGTTGCAACATTACGAACTACTTACGTTGATAAAAATGGCAAATGTCCCGTCATCCTTAGGGTTCGTATGAATAAAAAGAAAGTAGAGCTCAATACAGGTGTTTCAATTGAAAAACATAACTGGGATAAGAAGAAACGCAGGATCCGGGAAGATGCCCCTCAGTCTGATAGTTTTAATCTCATCATTGGAAATGCAAAAAAGAATGTCCATATGATCCAGGTGAGATACAAACTGGCCGAACAGGATCTCACTGCAGCAATCATCAAGCAGGAATATAGGAATCCATCGGCAAATAAGAATTTCTATGACTGGATGGATAATGAGATTAAGGAGAGAAAAGGATCCATCTCCAAGGCCACTTCAGATATGCATAAATCCTTACTGAAAAGCCTTAGGGCTTTCAAACCGAACGTATTTTTCAAGGAAATTGATTCCAAGTTCCTTGAGGATTTCGAACATTATATGCGAAACAAGGAGAAAAATGGACTGAATACACAGAGTAAGAAGTTCCGTGCATTGAAAGCCTATCTGAACCGTGCAATGGCACGTGATATCATTAAAACAAATCCATTCAGTAAATATCGTATTAAACGCGGAAAGAATAAGAGAGTATTCCTTTCTGAGGAAGAATTGATCAACATCATAACGCATTATAAAAAGGAGCTTTTCCCTGAAAAGTATAAGAAAGTCCTCAAATACTTTCTTGCCGCATGCTTTACTGGCCTTAGGATATCCGACATTAAAAGATTCCAATGGGAGTGGATCCACGGTGACATGATCATTCTGAAACCCAAGAAGCTCCAGAACGTAAATGCGGAGATCTGTGAAATACCGGTGACCGATTCACTCTGTAAATTGATCGGGTACAAAATAGGAATGGAAAGAATTGGTCCGGTTTTCGATTGCTATACCGACCAGGTATCCAGCCGGTATATTAAAGAAGTGGGAAAACTCCTGGAATTAAAGAAAGACATCAGCTTTCATACCTCCCGTCACACGTTTGCAACACTCTTCCTTGAACGAACTTGTGATCTGGCCACCCTTCAGAAACTTCTTGGACACTCCAATATTCAGCAAACAATGATCTATGCTCATACTACGGATCGGAAGAAAAAGCAGCAAATGATCTTGTTCAACGAACCATTCGCAAATTTATTCTGAACTATAATTTCGAGTAATACTGATCCGAATACGCCCTCTCGTATTCAAACTCAAGGTTCAGGTTATAGACTCCATCCTTCACTGAGTTCATTTTCTTGGTCGTGAGAACGACCGGGTACAATTGATCACCAATAATCTCATAGATCTCTTCCGATCGCATGAAATCCCGCAGGTAATTCAAATGATCCTTTGTGATCCATCCGGATGTTGCCTTAAATGTTTGCGTTTCCAGCGTATTGACATTCTTTACCGGTGGGTTCAAAAAATCTTCTTTCTGTTCACTGATCGTTACGATCTTGTCCCGGTCATAATTTGGCGGGTACTCAACCTTTCCGGTGCATCGGAAGTTATCATAGAAACCAAAAGAATTCCTGAACTTGAAATTTCGCTCAAATTCCTGGTAATTGTTATCCATCCGGAAGGTGAACTTTTTATACTCAACAACGGTATACGTTGGATGAGCAGGGTGTGCATGAGTAACTGTAAGTGAAGTTTTAAGCCAGATTTCATATTTTATCACTTTTCGGTCTCCGGCTATATCATCAATATCCAAATAGTCGTATCCACATTGCAACTCTACAACAAGATTAGAGACATTGCTTGTCATTGGAAGATCATAGTCTTCGAAGCTTCCATCCTGATAATATATTTTAAGATGTTTGGATAATTCAAATTCTTCCTCTGTTGCCGGTGTTTTAATCAGATAATAGATTGATTCCTGATTCGTCTTTCCAGTCAACTTCTCCCCGGGATGCCAGGACAAATACCGAAGTTCATTTACTGCATCATCCCACCAGGATTCTGATATAGAATTCCAATATGCCAGTGCTTCATAACTCAAGCCTCCGGGAACAACATAACCTTCATATAGTGAAAATGGGATTGCATTAGTAGACATTGCTTTTACTAATCCGTCATATTTTTCAGCAAAATCAACATGAATAGTCTTTACTGCATCGTGATATCCATCACCATATCCTTCAGGAAACTTGAATCGGGGAAATGAAATATTCTCCAATTTTGCTTTCACATACTCTGAACAATCGAAATATGCAATACCATCATTATCTACCGATTTTAAATCTTCTCCCCAAAAGTTATTCCCCAAGTAATCAACAACGATCATAAGTATTCCGTATCCCTGGCGCAATACCTGATCAACTCCAACATCAGAATGTATTGCCGATATCCCTAGTATATTTTCATGATCAAACGTGATAGTATATTGAGATCCTACATTCTTGGCAGTTATCGTTAAGATACAATGCGTATTATCAAATGACAATGTATAATATTTAGATAGATAGTAATTTAAAGCCATCCATCCAGATGTCAAAATTCCCCAGGATTCAGGAGTATTAAAACTTTGAGCCGGTTGAATCTCAATTCCTGACCAGGATATAGTAACAACACTTGTGAACTGAATAGTCATTCCCATGAATGTCAACGAAAAATGATGACCTACAGTTTGGTCTATCCCGGTAAACTGAAGATCAATGCTCGCGCAGGCACCTGCCTGAAGCAAATAATTATCTCCGGATACTTTAAACCGTATCGGATTTCCAGAAAATGAATATGATGGTGGTATTTCTAGTCTTTGTACTGGCATGATGAATATTTTTTAATAACATGTATAAGCCTTTATTACCGCTGGTGAAATGCTATTATTCTTCAATGTTACCTGCACTTCACTGAGAAGATAATTAACGCCATTGATTCTGTATTTCTGTGAAAAATCAAGATCAATAATTTCCTTAAATGTCATAAATTTAGAAATCGTAACCTTCTTTGTCGATGTCCTGAAATCCGAATACGATTTATAAAATACATGGAAAAGAGTTTTCTCGTTTTGATGTTCATTAAAAAACAGCGAAATATTGGCTGTTTTGCTCTTACCAAAACATTTAAGAACTCCTCCAACCCAATCTGTATTCTGAAAAAATATTCTTGGCGTTATTTCTCTCCAGGATACTTTCTTATTCCCACAGACTACCGGACCAGTAGTCGTCCCATTAACATCCAGAAGAGAGGAAAATGCTAGCTCTACCTTTTCATCCTCAAATTTGTAGTAATATTGGGAAAACAGTTTTTCAGATATACTGTTTTCTACTAACCATCCGGAAAAATACTGTTTGTATAATTGCCAGTCTTCGATCACATAACGGTATTCTCCCAGGTCGCTATAAGGAAATGGCAACAAGTCCGCGACGGTTGGAACTGCACCTTTTAAAGTATCAAGATAACTCGCTTCTTCATCCGAGAATGCCTTTTGCTTCTCATCATCGCCATCCAAGTTCATCTTTAAACTAAGTCCCCTTATCTGTTCATCAACATCAAGTGAAATTGAAATGATATTTTTTGAGAAATCTATCCCGGAAGGATTTTTAATGATGTCATCAATTGCAATAAGCTTGCATGATTTATCTTTCCCGTTAATAAAATACCTGGCATTGAACGCCGTTTCGATTCCCTTCAGGAAATCTTTTATCAGGATCCTGGGAACGTGCAGGCTGAAGTACCAGTTTCGTAAATCATACGGATATTGATCGAGCAGGTTGTTTGTTGGTGTTGAATTGAAAAGGATCAAATTATCAAAATCACTCCTTTTTGAAAATAACTGGTCTTTTAATTCAAAACTAAGACTCTCAAAAACCTTGGAATGCACATAATTGAAATACAACATTGGAACTATGATGGACGGATTCAAGTCTTCAGCCGTATGATGAATTCCAGTATGATTATTCCAATACTTATTGAATGAAAGTCTCGCGGGGCATGATCCAACAGGATCAAGGTAAACATCATTAAATATTTCAGGGAAACAAACTGTCTTGTTTGGATTTACAAGTATGTCATTTATATATTGAATTGCCAAATCATCCGTATCAAATGACATGCTTCCCATATCAACCTGGTTAAGCATCAGATCTTTTATCTGGTAATAGAAGTCACCATCAATGCCATAAATTGAACCTTCATAAGACTTGTTGTTTGCGATCTTACATTTTAAAAGACCCTGTATGTACTGATTATCAACTATTATTTTACAAGGAAACTCTTCATAAAAATCCCTAAATGATTCAACCCTGTTTTTAAAATTCAGAATTCCGGCATTACGAATGCTGTAGGGTATCTTTATCGGATAACTATAAGATCCTGTTTCATTGAAAATAGGAGACTTAAAGTTAAACGTGATACTGAAATCAGTACCTAAATCAAGTGATTGATCATTAACCGTCAATGAAATCATCGTGTAGTATCTTTTATTGTCTGATCAACTTTACCATTTTCTTTCTGTAATACATCATAGGATATTGATGCATTAAGGCCATTTCTGGCATGTGTGTTGAATTCATCCAATGCCTCCTTAAACCCGGCAGGAAATATAATTATCGGTGGTGGTGCCTGGGTTGATGATGGAATCCCAAAGTCCGGGTACTGACCAGCAGCCCGCTGGGGAACCCTGGCATATTGAATAGCCTGGAGCACCTTGGGATAATTCATCACCAGGTTCTTTGTCGTATAAGGATCTATCACAATCTCATTCCCCGTCTCATTAACCAGCATTGGCTTGCCCGGAATCCCGGTGAATGATTTTTGATAAGGAACATCTTTGTATAGTTTGCCATCGTTTTCACCAACCACATCCTGGGTTGATTTCGCGCTCTGCCTGGCAACATCTGTTTTCGACTGAGACATTACCTGGTTAATTACATCGTACCTGCCCATTGCAGCTTCAGGAACCTTTGATGACAGAATGTAACCTACTTGTATAGCTCCTAATGCAGCTGTTATGATGCTCATTACTATACCACCGGGACCCGGAGGATTTGCCAGGGCGCCGGCAACTGCCGTTGCCACATTGATCATTGCATTAAATAAGGCAATTTCCCGGTTTCTTTCAGCCTGGTCATGTTCGAGCTTCCGCTTCTTTTTATCCAGGTCAAGATCTAGTTTTGCAACTTCAGCATCGTATTTTTTCTGATCAATTTGCTTTCCGTCAAGTTGTTTCTTAAGATTTGCCTTCTTCTTATTATTTGAAGCCTCATCCTCAGCAACCTTATCTTCTTCCGCTTTGGATTGCATTGAATAGATCTGACTTAATCCTTCAACACCAGTTTTTGCAAGGTCTATTGCCTTTTGAATTACTTTTTTAGTTGCCTCATTTGCAAGCTGTGCCTCTCTGTCAGCTTGCTCCTGAGCCATCTGAGATTTTATCTCATTAACCTTTGACTGATCATTGACATTTTCGTCAAGAATTTTCTTGTATTTTTCATTGAGCTCGAGCTGGATCTTCTCCTTACCATCGGCCAGGTCCTTTTCTCCTTTAAGTTTCAGGTTATTTAGATCATCATTAAATCTAACATTACCTGTATTGACAGCCTTATCCGTTTCATCCTTGCGAGCAGTATTTAGTTTTGAAATCGGATCCTGAATCTTGGCAAGTTCTTCTTTCTTGCGATTCTCTGCAGCAACTATCTTGTCTACATTGCCATTTGCTTCTTTAACCTCTTGATCATACCTGAATTGTATAGTATCAAGTATTTCCTTCTGTGCATCATCATACTTCTTATTGATCTCATAAACCTCCCTACCTGTAATACTCATTCTTGCAACACGAAGGTTTTCGTGAATTTCTGCAACCTTTTTTGCAAAATCAGCTTCAGCCTGTTCAAGTACTTGCTTGGTCTGTTTATCGCGCTCAATCTCAAGAGTTCCGATATTATTATCAACGGTTGAGTTCTCCTGCTGGATCTCTTTCTTTCTCGCCGGTGCAAGATTGGGATCCTTAAGAAGCTTTTCATTATCTGCCTTAAATTTTAATGCCGCCTTAATGAGTGTATCATATTTATCCTCTACATTTTTTACCTCCTGTTGGGTTTCGTTTAGTTTATTAGCAAAGTTCTTTCCATCCATATCAGTGATGGAATCCATTAATTTTTTATAGTCTTCTTGTATCTTTTTAAAGGATTTTTGCTGTTCTGTTTCTTCCTTTTTCCTTCCCGAACGTGTTTCCATGGCATTCTTTGCCTCTATCTTGTGAGCAGTAGTTTCATCCTTTAAAGTTTGTGCCTGGTATTCATTCTGGGCTAAATAGGTATCCTTTATTCCGGTTGAAATTGTTTTGAATAAATCTTCCTTTCCTTTTGCAAAAGAAGTAATTAATCTACCAGTTGCTTGAATTATTGGAGGGGTTTTACTGATTTCCGTATTCACTTCTTTTAGTCTCTCAGGATTATAAAATGGATTTGCTTGATAACCTCCAGTTCCACCTGCAGACGATACTTGGCCTTGTTTTGAAAGGAATATTTTTTCCTCCAATAATTTGTTGAACTCCTTTGCCTGATCAATCTCTTTGGCATTATCATTGTAATTCTTTACAAAACTGATAATTTGTGCATCTGATAACCCTGTCTGCAATCTGGCACCTTCGAGATCAATATTTAATTTGGATTGTTTTAGATCTATATTTTCCTTTAATCCGATGTTTTGTAACACCATAATATCGCGTTCCTTTTGAAGTCTTTCAGCATCTGATAAAGTCTGGTTGCGCAAATCCTTTCTTAATTTGATGATTTCGGTCTGCCTGGCAATTTGTTGAAGTGAATGGGATTCTTCTTTTCTTCCATACTCCTCCATGAACTCAGCATATTTCTCTCCATATTTAACTGCTTCTTTAATATTTGTTAAAAAATTAGACCAGTCTCCATTTGCAATTGTTCTTAAAAAAGCCTGATATCCAGAATCAATTCCAGCCATTAAAATATGAAATTTCTCTGCGGATCCATGAGTAGAATCAATGGCATTTTTTATTTGTCCGAAAGCTTTTTCTGCCAGGTTGGCAAGAGTCATTCCGCCGGCAACTCCCAAAATTTTTTCCATCAGTCCACCACCGGCTCCAGCATCTTTACTGATATTTTGGCTTTTAAACTTTACTTCATCAATCCTGGCCCCTACTGCCTGAAGTTCCTTTTCGATTTGTTTATATGCCGGTGATCCGGGGGAGGATCTGGCAAATTCATTCATCAAACTTTGCTGAAGCGATTTCAGATCCTTAATAGATAAAGATGTCAGACCGGCTTCTTTTTTTAAACTTACCAGGCTGGCGTTAGCCTGATCAAGATCTGCCTTCGCCGCCTTCCATGGACCGGAATCTTTATTTTGTCCGCTTTTTTGCAGGTCATTCAAAACTTCCTGGTACTTTTTAACCTGGCCCTCCATTTCAATAACAGCCTGCTTAGCCTGGTCATTGTTTATGAATATGGAAAAGCGGTAATCCGATACGTTTGTCTTTGATGCCATTGCTATTTGATAAAGATTCGTCCTGTCCTTACAATTGCTGTTTCATAGTATGCATGCACGATCTGCTCAAGCTCAGGGATGAATGATTCAACCACCGGGTTAAACCAGGGCTTTGGATGCCGGTTAAATCCTTCCGTCTTCGAGATCTTAACCACAGTGTCGCCTTTCATCACATATCCCCGGCCAACTCCTTTATGGATGAAGATTCCTTCGCGCCGGAAGGAGAATCCCAGCCGGTAGATCTCCCCCGATTGTTCCTTAGATGTTCCCTTAATGGAACTGGCCAGCCTCGATCCGCCAATCCCCGATCCGGATATAGATGGACCCAAGGCAGCCTTCACTTTTTCGAGCCATCCCAAAAGCTTGCCATTAAATTCATCCACCGTTGCAATCTCCATTATCCGGGCTTGCTGCAAGGAATCTTTGGATATGTTAATATCGAAAGGCCCTTCCCATGTTTTGGGGAAGGCTTCGCTGCGGTTCTTGCCACCATCAGCCATCTGCTGAGATAAACGATTGAATGCGCCCATTACACAAGTTCAATTTTGCCGATAATGATCTTCTCAACCTGCTCAGAATCGGTATTCTCATTAATGGTTGTTTTTGCCTGCAGACGGGCAGCACGTTTGGTCTCAGCCTGTACTTCAATATCTTTAGGAAAGAATGTTTTAGGGGCTACCTTGACCTGGTAATTTACCTTCCATGTTTGCATGGAGCAAAGGAAATAGGATCGGATAGGAGATTAAAGGACAAGAAAAAAGCCATTTATGGCTTTTAAATAACCCATATCTGGGTTTTTAAATAATCCGATTTCGGACTATTTATATCATATAAAGGATGATTATCCTGTATTTTTTGTCCCGGTTTATCAAATAAAACGCTAAAAAGCGTTTTAAATAATCGGAATTCCGATTATTTAAATTCGGATAAAGGGAGAATTCTCCCTTTATAATAAAAAAACCCGCCTGGTACAAGCGGGTTTTCCAACTGTAAAACATGAGAACCCCTCATTACTGAGGGGCACTCATTTAATTACCTTCGGGTGATCCAAGATCAAGTCTCAGTTGATTGGGATTTCTTTTGATCACCTCTCTCAATTCAATGTGCTTTTTATCCATTTCCAAAGTCAAGGTCTTAATCTTTGACTTCAAATCAGTTATGGAGTTTTCAAGAACTTCGATCTCAGAAGTAATTCTTTGAAGTTCAAGCTCTTTTGTCTGCGCTTCTTCGGAGGTATAAAGTCCAGCTTTTCTTATGGAAGGTAAAACTTCATGAGTTACCCACCTTTTGAATGCCTTAGCTTCTGGTTTCTTGGATGTTAAGATTAGAGAATATAAACCAAACTCATTTACAGTCCAGGTCTCTTTTTGCTGACCTTGACCGACTCCAAGTCGGTCAAGCTTCCGCTCATCCTCATCCAATTTCTTAACAGCGGCATATGAATCTGCATATCCAAGGATATCGCAAACATCAATACCAGCAAACCAAACCTGTTCATCATTGTCCACTTTTGTACGGATGGGACGGTCCTCATAATTAAATTTTGTAATTTCTGTTCTCATGGTCTATGTTTTTTAATAGTTCCTCCAAATGTAAACAAAACTTTCCAAAGTCAAAAAATCATTCCATTTTGTAAAAAGCATCCCCGTCAAACCTGACGAAGATGCTTAAGAATGGATCCATAAACTTCAATCTTCCGCTGCGGGTCTTTTCCCATTGCGAGTCGGGATAGATCACAACACTGATCTCCCGGTGTGGTAATTGCTGGTTGCTTTCATCATGGGCCACGACCGCATCAATGTTAAGATATATCTGGCCGGTTGTTCTCTTATTCATTCTGGCCTCCTTTCTTGTTTGAACTTGGTTTCATCATGATCCACCTCGATGAATTGATCATCATCAACCAGGATCATTTTATTTACGTTCCGGTACCATAAGGCGCCGGCATCGATCCCGGAGATCTCCTCCAGGTTTCGATAGTACTTCCTACGTGCCATGGATTAGGATTCTTCCTGAGAAATGAATAATGCCTCAAGCAGGCTATAGAATGAACTTTGAAGTTCAAAGAATTCACTCTCTACTCCTGCCTTGTAAGGATCATTCGCCGCGATAGCAAAAGTCTGCTTTGCAAGAAAATCCTTGATGCCGATACCGAATCTCTTCAGGTCCTCCAGCGATTCAATAATTTGTGGGGTGATTGGCTGCCCGTCAATTACAATACTCGGGCTGTTGGTTTGTTTGTTCATTGGTACCTCCTAAAGAGAAAGCCCTCTGTGCTGTCCCGGTCACTAAAACCGTGTGTGTCGCATTACTGCGACACACGCACAGAGGGCTTCCCCTATATAGAAGATGAATGTTCAATTGATTAGTGTTAGGACACTACAAATATACATCTTCTAGCGAAAATGTCAATACCAATTAATTATCCTTTATTTTATCAATTCTTGTAAAATCTCATCAAATCCATCAGCGTTATCAATGGCAAATTTGTAAGATGATGTACTATATTCAGAAAGTTCAATTATTGAGAATTCAACTCTACCTCCTTTTGATAATATATCACATAATTTCTTTGAATCTTTTTTATTTAGGATAAGTCTATCAGAATCATTTTTTGCATTAAGAACAATTATCTCAGAATCTTTTGATTTAACCTTAATCCTATATCCATATTCAATTGATGATTTTACTGGATTTTTACCGGCATATTCAAACAGCATTATTGCTACTGATTCCGGATTATCAATTAAGAACCTAACTTTCAAATCCGCATTTTCAGTTGCACTATTACTGAAAAAGCCAAAAATATCAGGTGAAGTTGTAATATGCTTTTCCTTTGTAGGATCCCCGAAATCATCTACATAAAATTTGGTTATCCAAATTCCTTTTTGTGATATAGCACCAGATTTTTGTGGGCTATACATAGCCATTGCTAAAGAATCTGCTACTCGAAGGGAATCAGTAATCCTTTTTACCTCCAAATCCTTTGCAGAAGGAGAATTTAAGGAAGTGCAACTTGAAATAGTTACCTGGATAAAGACAAAAAAGTAAAGTAAAATCTTTTTCATATCCCTATATTTAATTGGTTAAGCCTGCAATATAATAAAAAAACCGGCTGGAGGCCGGCAACAGGAATTATCCATTAATCAGAAATTCAATAAAGTCCTCTCTGTCTGCTCCTAACGTTCTGAGCGAATTTCGGATAATGAACTCAGGGATTGGATCTAAATGGGTTTGTAAAACAATGGGTCTCTTTACAGATTTTCCGGCCCATGTTTCATGGCCACCCCTGGTTCGTTGATGTTTAAGTCCTTTATACTCTAAATATTTTCTAAAGGTTTTTAAGGAAATATTTTTTAATGACTTGGAAGACATTAACAGAGTATGGGCATTTCTACCGACTTATCAAACTTACGGAAAGAATGCTTATCAAAAATGCGGCTGAAATTTTCATTGTTGCTCAGAAGTTCGCTCATGGGTGGAGCTGTACATTTTTTCTCCTTTACTTTCCAACCCAGGCGTACCAGTTCAGAATGAAACGTCTTCTTATGTTGTGTATAGGAAATGAATTCGCCAAAACAATGGGTAAATGACTTCATTGCCTCTTTCTCATCACTTCCATACCCGGATAAATCAAGAGCAGGACAATAAATAATATGAGCATTATCCTCTTCAAAAGCAATCATGGAAAGATGAACCTTCATTTGATGGTTAGGTGATTTAATATCACCATCCAAAGTAATTCGTTTGTCCCCCATTGAAGTCTGATATTTAATGAACTCTGGAAAGAAGTGTGTTTATTTGTTGGATTTGCACAACAAAGATACGATAAAAAAAATAATTCCAGGATAAGCCATGTCAAAAAAAAACCGGGATAACTCTGTCAGTAACTCCCGGTCTTCCTCATTCGAAATAACAAACATCAGAAAAAGGATCGATCGCCGTGGTGATCCTCGCCCTACATTAGGGACTTTTGCGTATTACTCCGGAGAAGATCCTCCCAAGTTGGAATTTTTTCCATAAGAATACGAATAGTAATACAACGATGATGCCGCAAACAATGGAGATCCACTTCGCCCAGGGCTGCCCTTTGGTGGCCAACTTCTTGTCCTGGATAATGGTTTCCTGTTTTATGTTACCCTTTATTGCCTCTTTTTCATGACCGGTTGATACATTTTCAGTCTTTTTCGTACCATATTCCTGCTTTTTCGTCACTTTTTTTTCATGAACCGGTACATTTATCATTAAACCGGTCCGCGGGTCCGGGATCCGGATCAGCGTGTCGATGGTCTCAGTCACCTCAGTATTGGCCACAATACTCTCATCCGTTTTAGTTACTGAATTTGTAACATTATCCCTGGTCTGGTCGATATGCTCCTCGGTCTTAACATCGGTTTTATCCTTTTGCACATCCCGGGAAGCAGCGCACCCGGACAGCAGCCGGGTGATCAGAAAGAGAATTGCTATGAATAGCAATGCGTAAATGTCAATGGAATGTTTTTTCATGTTTCTTTTTTTTTATCCTGAAGGCTGATCCCTCTGGTCAGATCCAGCGCGGGATCAGTTTATCAGGAAGTGCTTATATTTGAGTTGTCAAACCTTAAAACATAAGCAACATGTATTCACAAGAAATTAAGAACTTACAACAAGAATTACGCAATGGCAACATTGATAAGGTTGTTCCCTTCGTTTGCCAGCAAATAAGAGACAATCTTACCGCACAAGAGTTAAAACCTCTAAAAGATCTTGAGAAATACGTTAAACGTGCTCTTAGTGGTGATCCTACGATTGACATTGAAAAATACATAGATATTGTTATTGGATTGAATCGGAAGAAACGGGTACGCCGTTAAAATCTTCCGGTTTTAACTTCATTATATCTTCAGTACCGAATTCCTCAATCAGAAATTTCCTTTTGAACCGCATACCTGATTTAGAGAGGAGTTGTATCCAATACAATTCCTCTTCTTTAGTTTTGGGTTCATATAATGTTCTTTCCATACTCAGTTTTCGGTTAAAAACAGCCGCCCAACCGTAAGCGACTGTTCAATTTCTCTTCTCTTCGCGGTATAAAGAACGTCAGTTGAATTAATTTCCAGCCGGGATCTCCCCGGATTGTTTCAATTGTGCCACAATCAGTGAAGCATTTGCGGCAGTTTGACCGGTCTCAGCATCCTTATTCTTCCTTTTACCATCCCAAATCTGGTAATAGAATCCGGCCAATGCCACGATGGCTGCTGCTATTCCTGCCCACTCCGGGGCCTGGTTATGAAGTGCATTCCAGACAATATAAAAAGCGATTGCCAGGGGAATAGGAAGGGATACCATGGTAACAATAAACATGAGCACCCTTAGTGAGCTCTCAGGTTTGTCCGATCTTAAGAAGTTCCACATAATTTTTATGATGTGACTTTATTTATTACTTCGCCACCGACAACTGATTCAAACGCAGATCCAATCTCGGATAAATAAAGCGGGTCCTGCGATTTATCATAATTAAAGGTGACTACATTCTTCGATTCAATTAAATAGTCCCCGATAGATAGACCATAAGTAACTCCGGAAGTATCCGGACTCACATCTGGGAAAAATATATGGTTTCCATCAACAAATATTTGAAATTCATCGCCCGATGGTATATCGCTTAAGCTTGCCTGGTCATCAGAAATTTGAATTCTAACATACATTCCATCGTCACTCGTTTCTGCATAGAATGTCGGATGAGATACAGTGGAATTATTGACTACGGCTGTTGCCTGACCTCCCGGATATTGTTTCCCGTTTGTACCTCTTACAGTATTGACAATGTTAATCCTTAATTCATCCGTTGAATAGATAAGGTTTCCATCGTCATCCTCAAGGTGATATGCAACAATTTCATCCTGACCATCAGCCCTATCAATAATCAATGCAGTAACAACTCCATTAACTACAAATGTGATATCACTATTGGATATCGAAGTAACATCAACCGGATCAAAAAAATTCAGGATCAAATACCGGCCATTACCATCGGCACTGAGTTCAGCTGAAATCAAAATAAGAGGATCAGCAGGCACAGGTGCTCTGTTACTTTTACGGTTTCTAATCGAGAATGTCAGCCCCAAAGCCATCATACATACAATTTTACCGTCCCTGCAGCAGCTGTTGTACCGGTTGCATAAACCTGTTTAACCTGGACAAATAAATATTCTTTGGGCGACATCGTGATGGTCTGTACCTGGCCACCCACGGTTAGGAACCTGATGGCTTTATCGGCATTATCGGTATGAAAAACGTAACCCGGAGCTTCCAGCAGTTCATTATCTGATGGCACAATATCAATCAGGTTATCAAAAAGAATCGGTTTATCAAGAGTTACTTGCATGACGTTTGGTTTTATTGATTAAAAATATAATTTGATCCTACTCATTGGAAGGACAGAATGTGAAAGACTCCAGTCTGTTCATCCAACCATTGAAAAATATTCTCTGATCCGGGTTTTCCTTAACGATATTATTGAGAAAATTAATCCTGGCCTGGTATAGATCATTGAAAAAACACTGTTTGCTGTTTGCATTCAAAACCGTTAGTGTCATTTCACCGACTATCCCATCCGGAGTCACCCCGAGCAAACGCTGTGGTATTATGATTCCCCACTTACCGGATCCCCATACCCAATCCACCAGGATATTGGCAATCGACTGGTTCAGGATCTGATCAGCCTTCCAGGTATTCCAATATTTTATTAAAACAAACTTAAAATCATCTGGCGTTAATAACTTGATATCAGCATCATCTATATGCCCATCATGATTTTTATCATATCCTACTTTCTGCCAAGTAGCAACAGTTACTCCCATATTGGTTGCCCCGCCGTTATCCAGAGGATCATTCACAAACCCGCCTTCCCACTGTAAGATTTTAGGCGCAAGCAATTCAATTTTTGCCATGATGCTTAATTTTTATACTCTAATTTGACGAATTTATGCTGATTCTTTCCCAGTTTTATCCTACTCAAAACGGCGAATGGAACACTATCTCCATGAACAATCAGGAAAAACCTGTTCAGGTAGTACCCCTTTGAGGAGTACAGGTTTGCAAAACAAAAGCTGCCATCCTGGGATTCTTGAGTAAGAACATCGGCATACCCTTCATTAAGCTCAATAGTGACAGAAACATTAGGAAGGTTTTCGATTATTCCACTGATAGAAGAAGGATTTTTTTGCTCATATCTTATCCAATAATTTGAACATGATGAAAGCGCTAAACACAGCACTAAACACAGCACTAAAAACATATTTTTCATAATTTTTATTATTTAGTTAATTGACCTTCAATTGTAGAAATCCTTTCTCCATGATTTCCAATAGTTTTCTTTACATCTTCAATTTCTCCATCATGCCGTTCAAGACAACCACCTATTTCTTTATGCTTTTCCAGGCAATATGTTTCCCTGCATTGCATCTGAACTATAAGTTTATCAACTGATTTCTTTAACGAAACAACTCCTTTGTAGAACTGGTATAGGAAAAACCCAATAACCGGAATGGCAATTATTTTAATGAGATCGTAAACGTCCTGGAGTAATAGATTTAAGGGATTCATAGTTAAGAATTGATATTAGAGTTTTTGATGCCTTCAGTTTTCATTGTAAACACAAATGACCTCCCGTTGCAATCCATATACTGGTACTCCGTATCTATATGGATTTTATCCGGGTTCAGCCGCCGCATCATAAGAGTATTGCTGTCCTGGCTGTCAAAATCTTCTGCCATTCGCAGCATTTGGGTTATCACATCTTCACAGATCTCCTGGGTACTGTCAACATCATTGATCCAGTCATTATCATCCTGATCGCGCTCACTCGATTTTTTCAGGATGAACACATAGCAACTTTCCGAAATCTTGATATTGTCAAGGTTGAATGCTTCAGTATCAACAGATGGCAGAACTGCTACGAGTATGACTTCACCATTTTCAACATCCTTGATGAATTTCTGAACCTGAACTTCATCCGATACAACCTTCACCCGGTCGATCGACGGCACCAGCAGGTTCATGTTCTCCCAAAACTCCTTATATGTTTTTGCCCTTACCATAACTTTCCATCTTTTTCATATTTTGCATGACCTGGTACAAGCGCGCCATCACATCCCACAGATTCTGGTTATCGGTTTCTTCAATTGAACCGAATACTTTTGTCTCTGCCAACGAGTAAAGCAGTCCCACCAGGCCGATTCCTTCAGTATCTTCACTTTCTTCGCTCTTTTCGTAAAGGATTGAAAGTTTGATCCTGTTTTCCCCGATCATCGGCTCACCGGTGGCCAGGTAATCCTCGCAACCGGTCATAAACAGGTAAATCGAATAACGGATGACCAGCGGGAGCTGCGCAATCTTTTTTACCCGCTGATGGAGCAGATTCGGGTTACTATTACCCGTGAACGGAATCCTTTCTTCTCCATTAAAGCGCCTGAACTGTTTTCTGAGCCACAAAAACCGCTTCTTTGGGCGGTAAAGTACCGCAATCATGTAATTAAGATGCTCTTCATCCCCCTTGATCATGTATTTTCTCATGTAATCATGGGCCATTCTGTACTCCCGGAAGGTGACATCCTGAAGAGCATCAGCGGGACCATAGTATTTTTTACAGATACAAGGGATGAAATTGTGCACAGAATTGAGCTGGATCACATTTACCGGCTTGCCGTCGCGCTGTTCAACCTTGAAATATGAGTTCAATACCTGGGAAATGACATAGATATTTTGCCAGATCTCGTCTTTTATCTCCTGATCAAAGAGATAAAACTTCGGATTCATGTTTATTTCAAGGAGTTTGTAGGCCAGTAGCATCTTGAGCTTGTCAATTGATAGTTCTCCTTCAAGGTGACGAAGAACAAGACCAATGAAGAATAAATACTGTTCCTCATTCATCTCATCTATTGTTGAAGGAATTTCCTTCACGATGCCACTTTCCGGTATATCAATTTTGTGCATTACAGCCTTACATATTTTGCTTTTGGATCAATGTTGGGAGTTACCTCAGGTACAAATTCAGCTCCCGAAGTCGTTGCAGCTTTCTTCCTTAAGAATTCTTGCAGCATCCGGAGCATCCCCTGGGCATCCTTTTCAAGGTTTGTTGAAACCTCATTGCGGGCTTCCTTGCTCGAAGCCGTCTTTGACTTAACTACCGATGTAGTGATATTGGTAAAGATCCCATCCGGGAGTACTTCCACCGACAGTCTTTTGATTGCCATGCTTAAGGCAAACATAACCATCGGTTGGCGGACCAGGTCAAGGATCTGTTTGTTATCATCAGTGACCGAATTGGAGAGTACCTGATTAAGTAATTCCGTGTATTTTTCTGGAATAAACGTGGATTTGATTATATTTTGCTGAACATGTCGCAGAAATGGTATCAATGCCCGGAATGTTACCCTGGATCCGTTGATCGGGAAAACCTGTTCGAATTGCTCAATGGTTGAAACAAAAAGTCCCTTTATGATCTTAAATTCATCGGAATTTGCCCATGGAATGAGTAAACCTACACTGTCATCTTCACCATCAACTTTAATAGTGACGGTATCTGCGATATGATCATCAAGAAATTCAAGAAGTACATCTGTTGCCTCCAGGGCAATGGCCAAAAGGTTCTCATTATCCTTTTCAATCTGCCATTCAAAGGCCGGTTTTTCTTGTTCTGCTACAAAGATCTGACGGCCCTTGTCCGAATGAGCGATATCGTTGCTTGGAACAAAGCGGCGATATGCCTGGATGGCAACGACCATTTGTATTCTGGATACGAATTCGTCCAGTACTGGATATTCGGGATGGTCTTCATCGGCAGTTTCCTGGCAATAATGGTCTCCATTATAATGCTGCTCTGCAACATCAAAGACATCTTTGCCGATAATTTGCTTCAAATCTCTTTCCGCAAAAAGCATATACGGCTTGAGATTGTCAAAGTTGATTGATTTGTAGATGAAACCAATCCTTTCCTTTACTTCAGCAGATCCTTTCTTGCTCTTATTGAAAATCATATCGTTGATTTTTAAGATCAGTTGCCGGCCATTGGCTGGTTCTTTACGCGGTCATTTGGATTGGTTGCCTGCTCAGTTAATACGGCATCATGATAGAAGCCGATACGAAGATCTGTATCCGGGAAGTTTGCCTTAATGGCAATGTTGATGTCTTTGCAAATGATGCCCTCCGGGATATCGATGGCGGTCATCAGAAAAAGCTTGAAAGCATAAAGCTGCTCGGATCCTGAAGGAAGATTTCCATCTTTTGAAAGGTTGGATAAGGATGGATGTAATCCTACGGTAGCTGAATTCTGAAATGATGCCTCACGTGCAATATCCAACTGAGCTGTTATGAACTCACTTACTTTCTGATCCAGGACAATGATCTCCCAACCAACGTAATCATTGCCAAGTTCATCGAAAATGGTCTCAGTTGTGACCATTTTACCGGCATTCTCTACGCCTGAAAGAGCTTTTGCAATGACAGCAAACGTGTCATCCTTGACCTTATCGAGCATCTTTTGATTGTATTCGATGCCCTGCAATGCACAATTACGCTCAAGTAACTCCTGTTTTTGCATCCAATATACTGCAGGTGACTTCACATGGTACTTAATTGCTGCAGCATTCTCATTGAAGTTAATTAACAGTTTCGGAATAGAGCTGGCCAGCTTGATCCAATTGGTTGCTCCATGAAACGGAGCTCTGGAATACTCATAATCCAGAGAAAAGTTGTAAAGGTTACTATACCGCATCGCAACGGGATAGGCAAACACGTTGGTAGGATCAAAGATCGGATAGGAGGTAAGACCGTATTGCCATGGTTGACGGAAATCACCAACGATGATATTATTGATCTCCCAGTTCTGATCCGGCCACTCCAGGCGGGCGAATGTTGAAGATTCGTGTTCGAGCTTTGCAATTTTTGCCTGGGCCCCGATCCGGGCGCCCCGGTTGCGGTAAAACTTGGTGAAATGCCCATTGATTGTCGTGTAATCGATGGTAGATTTCAGAAGGTAATCCCAGTAATCCCAAGACTGAAGCCATGCTGATATCTTTGGATCATCAACGAATTCCTTGATACGCTTACCGCCTTCAAAGCGGATCCGGTATAGAGCCGGTCCCTGTCCCCAGATGAGTTGTGCATTCTTGGTTAATCCCTGGGGAAGGAAATTATCTTCATCCAGGATAGTACGAAGTGTGTCCGGGTAATCATTCTGATGACCATAAGGAATGATTTTGAATCCATTGATATAGGTAGGCATCAGGATCCTGGAGTGATTATAGAAAGGAAGGATCGATGGACTGCCAAATGTCGATCCCCTTACTGTCTCAAAGGCATATACTCCGACTGATGAAACGCCAAAAGAAAAATCTCCACTATGGGTGAAATTTACTTCATCCTCAGGTTCCTTTTTCTTTCTGGATCCTTTTGTTCCGGATTTTGTTTTTACTTCCATGTGATCAGTTTAACACAACTTTTTTGCCTTCAAAAAACAGGATCAGCATTTGCCAGCAGTTTCTTGGTTCCCGAAGTTCTTCATCATAATAAAACAGTTTAAAGTCTGCATGCTCCAGGTCATCTGCTTTGGCGGCCGGTCTTAACCTGGCCTTTTTGACATAGCGGAAGCCATCTGTTTTTTGTCGGCTGCGATCATACGTTGAATGGATAAACGAAAAGGTCTTCGACTGTGCAGTAAGCTTTCGCATTTGCCGGATGGCATCATACAGATCTATCTCGTCCATTATGGAACAGCAATGGCAGTCAGCACACCGGTGGGTGAGACTCGCAGTCGGTATTTAACTCCAGATCGGTTTTTCAATACTATACCCTGGATTGTATCAGATATCAATAGTCGTTTAAGGGAAGCGCTGTCAGCGGATAGTTTACCTGAGGAAGAAGTAACGTTTATGGTTCCCAGGTTAACTGATGTAAAATATCCGTATCTGAACAGGTGTGTCGGATCTCCCAGGTCATAAGTAGATATCATTGGAAGAAATTTAGTTCCGTACCAGTTAAGGATCCTTAAGCCGGTGGAAGTTTCCATGAACCCGTAAATGGCTTGGTTGGGATAACCTGTAAACTGGAATACCGGCTCTCCGGATGTACTTTTAATGGCCAGGTGTGCACTTCCGGATTGAGCCCCCAGGACTACCTTGTCCGTAAATGTTTTTTGAAATGTTGTCCCGTCGCTGTTAAGGAACTGGGCAGATGCAAGTGAGGTTATCATCAATAAGATGATTGATAGGATCAATACTTTTTTCATAGATCTTGGTTTTTATGATTTATGAGCAAATATGCTTTTTCGAATATTTTTTTTAAAGGACATATCTATAGAATTTACGACCATAAAAAAAGGAGTCCCGGACTTCCGGGACTCCCAAGCTATAGTTTGCCTTCATCAGCAAATGAATAGTAATTGTCATCAGGTGTAACAATCAGATGATCAAGGATGGTAATATCAAGGAAAATGCCTGCTGACTTACATTTCTGAGTTATTTTTTCATCAGCATCACTTGGAAGCTTGTTTCCTGAAGGATGATTGTGCGCAAGGATCATTGAACTGGCATTGGCTTTCAAAGCTGTTTGAAAAACAAGTTTAGGATCTACAACAGTTCCACTAATTCCTCCCTGGGAGATCAGTTTATAACCAAGAACTTTATTGGCTTTATTCAATAGTAAGATGTAGAATTCTTCTACATGTTCCAATTGATCACTCCAGATATCTCTTAAGATATCGAAGGCATCAGATGACTTTGTTATTTTTCTCATGTCGGCTGGTCGAACCTGATTGTGATAAATGATCTGAATTTCAGCAACTGAAGAGTTGAACAAGTTTTTCATAGAGCAGATTATTAAAGGTTAGAGATTGAAAATTGTGAACTGAACAGATCAAATTCCCAGTAAAATTTATCCGGATCCTGGATAAATAATTCTTCAGTGTATCCAGGGTAGAAGATCTGATCCATTTCCTGGGTGAAGATTTCAATGATTGATTGCGGTTGATAAGCAATTTCATGTGCGTTCATAAGGCGTTTGTTTTAAGGTTAGAAAAGAAATTTTTAACGCCAACGGCAGCCACCGAGAATAATAAATTATGTCAAGGGTATAGGTCACGAATCGAAGAGTCTGAATATACTGAAAGCGACAGGATCCATAAGGAGGTCGCCCTTTACAGTTTTAAGCTCATCCAGTACTGGATTTCTGAGAGCGAATTATTCGTAAGGTACCTTTGTCTGAAAATTTCGAGCTAAACCGTGCGGTGGGTATCGGTATTCTTTTTTGCTTCTTTTTTCTTTGACGTGCTAAAGAAAAAAGAAGCTGATTTTTCAACTTTCATTCTCAATGCTGCAACATCAAAGCAAAAAATTAAGATAAAAAATCGAAAAGGTCAAAAAATCACCTTTTTAACCTTCCTTGTCTTCAATCTTTTTATTAAAATCTTGGATCCCTAGCCGACCTGCCCGGAGTTTGGGGCGCACGTGCACTCTTTGGCTGTGGGCGGATATATGATTAAAATCCCACAATACACTCGTGGTTCCGAATTTCGGAATCACACCAATTTGCACTCAATGAATAGATACGGGATTACCTTATGTTTACATCAGAAGATACAGAGTTCTGTCTTTGCTTGGCTATGGCAATCCACTTAGGTCGACAGATAAGATACTTTAAGGCATCAGTGAAGTTTGTACTTTCCATTGCTAATCTTTTAGATGGCAAGTGATCACCCTTCTTGATCTTGATGATCTGTCCCTTTGCATTCTTACCCAATGGACATATCTCAAGTTGACTTTTGAGTTCTTTACATTCATACTTATCAATTAACAGATTTGGCAGGCGTTTATCCTTCTCACCCATCATTACATTCATCAAGAGATATTCATCATAATGAAGGATGTTACCCTGTCCCACATTCATCAGTTGCACAAGCCACCCGGTACGTTTGCCCTGGGCATCGATCTCGATATCATGTTTGATCAGTGATGCCATGTCTCGTCCCATCTTGGCATACTGATTCGTTGATCGATCATGGTACAGGTAAAGGATCTTTCGCTTATGTGGTTCAAAGAAGGTTATGAACTTATTGGCCAGTTCACGTATAGACTCAGGGGTGATGGTATACATACCTTTCAATACCCGATAGTTCCTGCCTTGTTCCTGTCCTATCACCAGGCTAAACATATTGCCTGCATCCAGGCCACCCTCCAAAGGTTTATCAGGAATGATGTACTTTAACCCAGAAGATACCTGTGTAATGTTGTCGCTCAATCCGAACTGATCATAATACTCATGGTTATACCCATCATCATAGAAGTGTTTATCTGATAGGTTCCCATAGAACCGGGCAGACTTCTCCAGGGTCTTGCGGATGGATAATACAGATGTCTTGAACTCTTCAAACGTGAGAGTAGCCAGTAGGTTCTCAAAATACTTCAGCGTTAAGATATCGGCATTGGCAAAGGAAGATACGATATAGAAGAAGGTGCTGTTCTGGCGTATCATCCCAAGGCGTTCCATCCAGCGTTTCTGTTTGCGTTTGATAAGCTCGATCTTAACGGGATCTGCCTGTTCTTTTTCTGCATAGAAAAGCTCCCAATTGATCTCATTCAAAACAATCGCCGTTTGGATGATCTTAATAATCTGCTGCTTATCCATGTTCTTTTCCATGCGTAGCATCCAGTCATCTTCTTTGATGGATGGATCTGCCATGTCTGAGCAAAATGTCTGCCCCATGAAATAATGTGATTTTCCATACAACATATAGTCTCCACGTAGGGTAGGAAACAATTTGCGAAGCTTTGATTCGAGCAAGTATTTTGCTTCATCCCCAAAATGGTGGACTACCGATATCCCTGCTGCAGTACTGGGCCTATCGAGGGATATAAGAAAGAACTTGCAGCCATTGAACGTTGAAATGGTATGTTTGTATGAAAACGTCTTAATATATGAGGTTTTCCAATGTGGTAACGGCGGTTTATCGACTACATAATGAACATTCTCAAAGAAATTCTGTCGTGTTTCCCACCCGTGAATTATAGCGGGCACGATATTGGTTAAGAGATTGACGTATGTATCCGCAACAAATGCAAAACTGGCTCGTGGCATGTCGTAAATGACATCGATTGTCCGTTTTGCAAGAATTTCAGTGCTTTTTGATACACCACGACCGCCATACAAATAAAGATTTGTCGGCTTGATAATATCAATGAGCGTAGCTATCCAGTTGGAATAGCGTATATCAGCTTCCTGCTTGGTTATCTTCCTTTGACTCATCTTCAAAAAGTATAAAAGGTATATCTTCAGTCCTGGCATCACGATTTATCCTGGATCTATCCACAACTGTAATGTCCATTTGATCCAGTAATCTTCCAAGTTCATTACGGTTGATTTCCGGGGCACCGGCATCTCTCATTTTCATTGTATAGAGAACCGGCCTTCGGTCAAGAAGGTCTTCAGGTACCTGGTTTGCCATATCTTTTCCTACGCCACGCATTTCAGCGGCATCCTTGAAACACCTGCGGGCCGTTTCAAAATCATTCATCTGCTGGGCGATCAGGGCCATGTTATCCAACCGGTCGGCATAAATATTACTCCATGCCTGGACCTTGATTTCATTATCCAGGTTAAAGAAATTCAGACTTTCACAATAAAGCTTGTTTGCCTTGTATTTACTGATATTGGGCCATTTAAGGCTGATAGCGGAGACGATATAACTTTTGGAATTGAATTTGTTGAACAAACAGCGTATGTAGTCGATCTGTTCAAAATACTCGACTACCGGTGCCGGCAGATCATTGGTTTCGCCGCGTTCAACCATTGCCTGAAGCTGGCCATATTGAGTCTTTTCAGAATCAAACTGAATTTTGAGTTTGTAATTCTCCAGTCTTTCAGCTAAGGAATCCTTCTTCCATTGCTGGATTGAGGTTAAGTTTCCACTTTTAGCCTGGTTAAGGTTTTGCTTATCTATTTCTGCCTGCACCATCAATTGGCCACGATCATAATGGTGTCTTATCTTGGATCCCGGAGTATTGAACTCTTGCTCAAAATCTACCAGGTCCACGTCCAGGTACATGGCAATTTTTTCTACAGAATAATTGATACCGGCTAGTTCTTCGATATCCTTGTATTGTTCATCTGTTAAGTCCATTGAGAATTTCGTTTTTGCGAAATGAATAAACACGTTGGTTATCAAGGAAAATGTATTGTTCATGCTGGGCATTCTCAGAGAAATTACCAGATCCTTCAAAAATGAAATGGTGATCCAGGGCATGAATCAGTGTTACCTTGGAATGGTTCCAGGCATAAATAACTTTAACCGGGTAGTTAATGGTGATGGCGCCCAGGTGATCATTTACTTTAGGCTGCCTGGCCTTTATGGAATCACTGATAAAGATCTCAACAGATCCTATCTTTTTTTGATCCATGAGCCGGGTAAGGGCATCAATGATCCGGATGTTGATCGAATAGGTTGATAGAACCAGTTCCTTTATCTGTCCGCACTCTTTCAGAAGGAAGGGAATTACGGTAAAGGCATTGAAGCTATTTATCGTCCAAAGGAAATAAAGGTCTTCTGGCCCCGGGAGCTTTCCCGTGAGCTGCTTTAAGCTTTCAATCTTAAGGCAATGGTAATTCAGGAATTTTTCAGCCAGGATGCCGGAGGTAGCGGTAGGTTTTTCATCAGTTTTGGCAACATCAGATATGTTGAAATACTTGTTCAATTAACTTATAGGTTAAGTATTTTCATGATTTCCTTTAATTCCATCTTCATTTGATCACACCGGTCACGACGTGCTTTTGTTTGGGGATGATTTGGATCATCCCGAAGTTTCTTTTTATTTCTCACCAGGTTATTTTCCAGCTGCAGCTTCAGCTGAAACAGCTCAGACAATTTCATGTCTCGTATGGACTCCGTGCGTTTTAATCTGTCAAAAATCTTATGTTTACCAAGGATGGTACCCTTTTCTTTATAATGATTCAGTTCATCATAAATGGATCTATTCTCCAGGTAATTTTCAACTGTATCCGAGTTGAGTTTTAACAAATCATCACAATAACCCTTCTCAAATGCCAAATGCAGCCCTGTGTGAGCTGCTTTGTACGCTTCAAATGCCGTGATCTTGTCTGCCAGAAGTATCTTCAGCTCGGATGGGCAGTCGGGCAGCCTTACGAATGGGAATTCTTCCCTGAGTCGTATGGCTGGTACCGAGCTGAGATCTATTTTTTTGCGGGTTCTCCTGCAGGTTTTTTGGTTTTTTCCTTCCCCAGTTCTTTTTTTGCGGCTTCTCCTTCAGGATTTTTGGTTTTACTTCTTCCCATTTCTTTTTTTGAGGATTTTGCTGCTTTCCTTTTGGATGCTGGTTTTGGGGCGGCTGGAGTACTCTGGTTCTTCTCAATTTTGACCACCGGTGCCTGAAGGATCAATGACAGATCCTTCTGTGATAGATCAGCCAGCTCGCGGAGTTCGTCAAAAAGGGTGCCTTTGAGATAATCCGACTCAGATTGCATGTTGATCTGTTTTTTAACACTCAATCTTTTACCGAATTCCTGGTAAAGATTAACGGCGGTTTTATACGTCCGATCCGATTTAAAGAATTGTAATATTCTCTCTTTCATTGCAATGTTGGTTTTGATTAATCTTGACAAACATAGAATTTACAGTGATTTGCAAAAAGGACAAAAAAACCCGCTCTGTAAAGCGGGTTTAAGGATCTATGAACAGTATTGGATTAAGTACGGCTCAATTCGAAGAACTTGTATTCGGTAGGTCCGGATTTGAAGGCGCGAACAGTAAGTGTTGCCCCGGCAAGTGCTGTCCATGTTGTGCCATCTTTCAAAAGGAATGCCGAAGTGGCATTTGCAATAGTTGAAGGATGGTTTCCTCCTGATCCCAGGAGTGTGTAAACACCGCCATCAATGGAACCGGACAATGCAATTATTTCAGCCGCAGCTGCAGTACCGTTTGTGAGTTGATACTGGCCTTCACCAAGCTGTACCTGAAGATTGGTTTCGTCTGCAGGAAATGTTGCTCTGACAGTATCAAAGGTAAAGGTGCCCTGGTAATCGGCTACATCCGGTCCTTTTTGAACTGACTTGAACGTGAACGCTGTATTGGTCTTATCCTTATCATCCTGGCCTTTGAACTCGAGTTGCATTGGAGCACATTCATCACCATACTGGTTCACCTGTTCAGAACCGCATTTGCGGATAAAGACAATTGCGTTTTTGTTCTGCCAGGCATTACGAAATTCACGCAATGCAACGGCGTCGCCCGGGTGTTCACCTTCAACAGTATGAATGATTCCTTTGGCATCAGGATCACCAGTGCTTTCCACGCTTGCCTTCATTGTGGATTGAGTTATGTAAACTCTTATCATGTATTTTCCAGGCTTCATGATAAAGTCATCGGTAATAACAATCCCTTTGCCATCACGGTTTGGGAAAGTTTGGATATCGTCGCAATCTGCGAGGATAAATTCGGCTTTTTTGTTTCCGCCAATACCAGCATTATTGCTGGATTTTTCAAGATCGACATTTACATAAGGTGGCATTTTTTATATCTCCTATTTTAAATTTTTGGTTAAGATTGAAAAAATCAGTGGGGCAGGCTCGGCCTGCCCCATCCAGATCTATCCTCTCTGGATTTCATAGAATTTACCGTCGCTGGCACTTTTTTGCAGGTCGATGAAAGTCCCGACTCCAAGAGTCATCACATCGGTCAGAACAAAATTCCCGGCATTTGCAATTGTCGTGGAATGAGCTGCTGATCCACCATAAATCCTGTAAACCCTTGTGGTAAGAGCATCCAAAAGATTGGTGATTGCAGTTGCATTCACGTTTGCAACCGTGATGAAGGTGTCGCCCATGGCAACCGATGGGGTAGCGTTGTCGGCATCGAAAGCGATGGCGGTGGACGAAACACTCGACCTGAGGATCTCGATCCATTTTCCGTCGCTTCTTTTCTTAAGCCGGATTTCATCCCCCACAGCGCCATTGAATGCCGCACTGATCAGGGAGAATTTACCTGCCTGGGCAATGGTCGGAGAATTTGTGGCATTTCCGATTTTAAATCGGATCTCCTTCCCAACTGCAGCATCATCAAAATCAGTGATCGCGGTTGCCTGGGTATTGGCAACTGTGATCAGGCTGGTATGCTCCAGTACTGACGGTGATGTGTCGTTTGCATCCGTTTCCAGGTAGAAGTCTGCCGGCTCATCCACGTCGTTGCACCAGATCCTCTGTGAGGAATAATCTGATGGCATGGCTGCAGCTGTATCAAATTTCTTACCGGTTAAGTAAGCCCAAACCGATTCTTTGAAATTTGACCAAACCTTCAGGTTCCAGTCCTGCTGCTCAAAGGTGAAATTGAGCATTTCACCAGGCTTGTCTTCAGCCAGGAAAATGTTTCCGTCAAAGGTCCAGATGATCCTCTTTGAAGGTGCCATGTTTGGCAGCTCAACGATTTTTACCCGTTCGTAACCTTTAACTACCTTGATACCACCTGTATAATCAGTGTTCCCTGCATAGCGAACCTCATAATCATTGAGATAGTCCGAGTAAGCATCGGTAGTCATGTAGCAAATCAGTCTTCCTGAGTCGCGGAACTGTGCCGGAATCATCCGGGTGCAGTTCTTCACGTAGCTGACCATCCCTGAACTGGTCCATTCACCAACGGCGAAAGGTTTCACCTTGAATGAAGCGATCTGGTTCTTGATGAACTTGCGAAGACCATTGGAAGCATTGATGAAATTCCCGGGAACATTCTTGGTTGGGTTCTTACGAACGCCATTGATCCAGCGCATTTCCTGCTCGTTGCAGATCTGCTTGCTGGATTCGGTCATAATGTACTCAACGAATCCCATCTTCATGGTTGAAGATCCTTCCTGGTTCATGTAACCGATCCAGTTTGTCTCAATCTCTTTCAACTGAGAGAATTTGGCGGCAAACATGACAGAATACATGGTGATGATTTCCGGTTCGAACTGGTAACCGCCTTTTACAACGGCATCAAAATCCGATCCTACCACCGTACCGTCAGCCTGGGTAAAATCATTGAGGAACATATTGACCAGAACCTGCTGATCCTGGACATTGCTTCTCATTGGGAAAATGCCCTTCAGAGATGGTAACTCAGAAACGAATGACTGAATGCGATCCTGGGCCCTCACGCGGTAATAATCTCCGAGGTCGGCTTTCAGGGCCTCATAATCCATCGAGGTGGCTGAATTGACAGGAATCATGACGCCTTTTCTGGACATCAAAATGGCATAAGCCCGTTTATTGTACGGATGTTTGTCATCAATGGCCATGAAAGGAACATTACGACCAAACAGATGGGTGTCGGCGCCAGTTGGATCCCAGTTTTCCCCTTCTGTAGGCTTGGCAACTGTCCCCGGCTTGGGTTTTGGTTTCGGTTCGGCAGCATCGGACAATGTTGCAACGGTGGCCTCAAGCTCAGTGGCTTTCTGTTCTGCAATCTTTCTTGCAGTTGCCTGCTCGTCCTTGATTTTGTTTGCAGCATTGAGTTGAGTGCGCAAATCTTCTTGCGCATCGATTGATACCTGGAGATGGTTATTCATCTCAATAAGTAACCCGCTGATCACCTCTGGATCGGTCTCGGTACCTTCAGGATCATTTTTGATAGCTTCAAGGAACTTTTCAGTGAATGCTTCACCTCTGAATTGTTTCATTTTGGCTATTTGCTCCTCCGTAAAAAAAACTTTACCGTCCTTATCTTTGGCAAAAGCCTTGATACGGAGAAGAGCCAGGACGGAAGCACGCAGCTGTTTCATAATTAGAATTTTAATTGTTTAGAAAATTGATTGATTTTATTGGACATGCCCAGGTCGTACGCATAGTTGAATGCATACTCCAGGGAGTTGATTTCGTTGATTAAGCCTAAGTCAATTGCTTGATTGGCATTGTACATGGCGCCGGTGAATACTTCTGAATCGGCTTTTATTCCAAGATTCTTCTGGATCTCTGCATGGAATATTTCATTGCAGTAATCCAGTTCATCAATGATCGGCTGGCTATTCGGCTGGCCAGTCGGATTGTCCAGGAACTCCCGGACCATTTCATTCTTCTTCGTGGATTTGGTGGCGTAGAAATCTGTAATGACTATCCCCAGTTTATCTTTCAGTAAGATTGCCATGTCGGTAAGGGAAGTCATCACGCCGATGGACCCGATACGGTCCAGCTGGGAGGTTGCAATGCGATAATCCATTGCTGAAGCGATCCACATGCCGGCGCTTGCCGTCATGTTCATGATTGCTGCAACGGTAGGTTTTGCACTATCCTTAATCGCCTGAGCGCAGATGTCGGTATTGAAAACCATTCCTCCCGGGGTGTTGGAAGGAAAGAGGATCGAGCTGATCCTGGGATTATCGTTAGCCTGGTGAAGATACCTTATGATATTATTGGTATCCCACGAGCACAACACGCCATCCAGCGGAATGACAGCAACTGAATTTTCAGGAATGTCAACATTGGTAATGTCGTAGGGAGCAACCGGGTTGATGAAGTCTTCCTCGATAGCCAATACATAAGGTTGTTTTCTCTTTTTTGCCTCTGACTGAAGTTCGACGGCAAACTTCTGGCCGTTCATCAAGGAAATCAAAATCGGCAAATACGACATTGCCGTATTGCGATCAATTAACCACTTTGCACAAAGGATTTCTAAAAGAGCATCAATCACCTCAATATTGTTTGAGCAGCAATATTATTGAGGCGCCTTACCTTTTTAAAGGACTTGATAATTAAGGGAAAACGGTGTTTTAATCCATATTTGCACCGGGATTTCCATCATCCGGGATGGGAATTGATTGACCGGTTGTATCCATCCATTTTGCAGTTGATATTGCCGTGCATGTGATTTCCATCTGCCTGTTGGTGACTTTTGGATTTGTCTGTACAGTTGGAAGCAAACGTGCGGGATTATCCAAATCACCGATAAATTTTGCACGACCTATATTATAGGTAAGCAGAACCAGGATTGGCCGGTTACTGATTTCAGATATGGTTATGGCATTGGATTCATTCTCTCCTGGGAAGACGAATTTCAGTTTCTGTTCAAACACCGATCCCGGATCATCAATTTTTTGAGGTTCCTGGAAGTCGGCAGATCCCGGAGTGAAATAAATCTGCTTCCATGTTTTTCCTGTTACCAGGGTTATGATTTTATGATATTCTGATCTGCCGTCTGCAATTGAAAGAACTTCTTCCGGGAAGCAATATAATATTCCACAGATGATCGAATTCAGGTTGGTGTTTTTAAGGATTGACATATACAGTATTTTATATAATTAACAATTGTTAACAAATGTTAACTCGTCGGACAAAAACGACGTTTAACTGACGACTTATTATATTTCCTTTTTCTGTGAGCATACACCCTCTTTTTGGACGAATAACGTTGATAATATTTATCAAGCGCTTCAAACGCCTGGGCGCCCAGGTCGTATTTATCGATGAACACGTAGATTGAATCCTTTATGTTAAGGCCGGAAAGCCGGGATTCATTCATATCTTCAACGAATGTCAAATGAAAAAAATTCTTGATTGATTTCAGATAACATTTCTCACACAGAGATGATAAATAGAAATTGTACAGTACATTCTTTTCATCATTGTATGGAATGGTTATCACCAGGTCGTTGATACCAGCCGTCTTTGGTTTGTACTCCTTTGGTGGCCGCCTGAGGAAATGAAACAACCGGTTCAAAAGGAAATGCCCTTTAGGCAATTCCATGGGCATTTGCCCAAAATTAGCAATCATGAACTGATTCAAAATCGGTTCTGATCGGATGATTACAGTGATGGGAGATGGCATAGTTTAAAATTAGAGGTTGACATTAGTAATAACAAGGAACATTTCATTCTACAATCCATCCATGCTTTTCACATAAAGATCTGGCATGGATCTTTGATTTTAACCACATATACAAGATACTTTCACCATCAGGACAATCTGGCCATATAATACTGTATTGGCTTCCATCCATATAGTCAATTTCAACAACAGTTCCAGTAGGCGGTAATTCCAATCCAAAAGATTCACGATAACTTTCAATATTTTCAATCATTTTACTATCATTAAAATCAGCGCTATCACCTGGCAAATAAATCCGATAACCAATACTGGAAGGCCAATCCATATAGCATAGAGTTTGATTTTAACCCACCTAGTTTGTTTTTCCAAACTTTTTACCAGTTCTATATCACCCCTCCAATGAGATCTTAAATCCTTAACGTTGTAAGAAATTCCACGGCTATTTTAGTATCATTCAATTCTGGCTTACTCATTAGCCATTTATAAACAGCATCAAGTTCTGGCTTGCCCAGGTATATTTTATTCGACATTGGTGGTACTGGTATTCTCCTATTGTTTTTATATATTCTATCCTTTGGAGGTTCGGGTGGTGGTGGTGGATTTTTATGCCCTTGAAATCTTTCCATATATTTACTTTAAAATTGTTAAACCTTCCTTTTGTAATAAATCCAATTCTTTCCATTTTAATTGACCTTTCCAAGGTATCTTGACAATTGGCTGGATATCCTCGTAAACATGACACCATAGTCCAGGTCGGTATTTAACAAAGCATGCATTCTCGTCTTCAAGTGTCATTGGCCGGCAATCAATCAATCTACCAATAGCAATAGCTTTCCCTGGAGATACTTTTGGCAGATAACCCATGATAAATACAATCCGGTCAGTTTGTTCTCTTCCTGATATTTGAAGAACCTGCAATCCATCATAGGATTTTTTGCTGCAGCAAATCAATACCCATCCACGATAATTTGTATGCCAGGTCCTTGTTTCAATTTTTCCATAAAGCATCAAAGTGCCGTAGGGTTCTTTCCAGGAAAGAGCCAATATTTTTTGATCAGGGGAAAATGTGTTCATTATCCTAAATCACGTTTAAAATCAGGTCTCATAATTGGTTTTATTGCTTGTAGTTTTCTAAGTTTTTCCATGGCTTTATCAAAATTTGAAGGCTTACTTTCCATAACTGTTTCATCGGCCAATAGAACGGTTTTTGTATTTTCAACTACGTTTTCTATGATATCATTGGTAGTCTTGCCCTCTTTTTCCTTTTTCCTTAAACGAAAAGCCCTTTGTGAGCAACTACGTCTACAATATTTTACATCAAAATTCTTTGGTATGAATTCTTTTCCACAGACTTCACATTTCTTGGGATCGTATGTCTTTGCAACCTCTGTGGGGTTATATACTAATCTGTGATATCTTCTCTGGTAACAGTTATTTGAACACAAATCGGATTTTCTGTTATGCTCCACTCCGCATTCAGGACAAGTTTTTATTGTAACTTCACTCCTGATAACATTTGTAATAGGATCGCCATTGAGTAATTTCAAAACAGCGGTATACTTTTCAACCTGATTTTTATGAAAAGCAATCAGCTGTTGTATTTGATCACAGATTCCCTGGTCGGATACATACAGCGTATCAGCTCCGGGATCATCTACATCTGTAACTCCTTGAATACCTCGGTAAAATTCTCAGCAAAGAATTTCGACCATTCTGGTGTAGGAAAGCTAAGGCGAGAACCGGCACTCGAAACCGAATACTCGAAGTGGCAAAACGAATAGTCGAACCGGAAAAAGGGAGCCACGATAAAATATGGCCACCATTTGTATTGATTAGTGTCATGACCATCGGCCGTTTTTTCTTCATAGCGCCAGGCAGCATTGGACATGAGTAGTACCTGGTTATGTGCTGTCCGGTACGGTGTGGTGTATCCATTCATTGCCTGGTCATAATCCTTGCAGGCTACTTCATCAGCCAGTTTATACACGTCCTCAATGGTTTTGATCGTTGAAAAATCAAAAGCTTTTTTCTTTGAATTTTTTTCTTTCGCTGCTTTTTTCATGCTCTTAAGTTTTAGAATTGTAAATCTTTGAAAATTTCCATCAGGAACTTTTCCCCGAAGAAATCTGACATCGCTTCTAAAGGGAAGCTAAGGCGAGAACCGGCACCCGAAAGCGAATACACGAAGTGGTAATACGAATAGTAGAACCGGAAAACGGGAGCCATAACAAAGAACGGCCACCACTTTTTCTGATTGGTGTTATTACCATCAGGTTTTTCACCAACTAGTGCCCATGCAACACTTGATAGCATTCTTGCCTTGTTGTATGATACACGGTCCGGAGTCGTATACCCTGCCATGGCCTGATCGTAATCCTTACGAGTTTCTTCATCAGCCAATTCATACACTCGTTCAATGGTTTCGATTGTTTTAAAATCTACCACTGGATCTGTTCCTTGATTTTGTGTTGTTTGATTTTCCATGATTTTTGACTTTAGTTTTGTAAATCTTTGTAAATATCTATCAGCAGCTTTCCGAAGAAATCTGACATCTCTTCTAAGGGAAAGCTAAGGCGAGAACCGGCACCCGAAATCGAAAGCCCGTAGTCGCAACCCGAAAGGCCGAACCGGAAAACGGGAGCCATGATAAACCGTGGCCAGTATTTCTTTTGACTTGAATCCTTCCAATCAACAGTTTTGCCTATAGATTCCCAGGCTACACTGGATACCAGTTTAATTTTCGCATTGGCTATCTCGTCGGGTGACCGGTCGCCTTGTATTGATCTGTAATAATCTGCTTGAGTTTTAAAGCTTGCTTCCTGGAGCAAGTCTTCAAAACCTGACACGCGATCGATCAACTTTCCGCTACACAGTTTATCACCGGCGGAGTCTTTTAAGATCTTCTGAAACCAGTCAGGAACTTTTGAAAAAAGTTTGCTGACATCTTTGTCTTCAATTTTTAGTGTTACCATAATCTTGTTTTTTGGTTAAAAATTTTTGTTTTTAGATTCCTGTTATTTTCTGTTCCTATAGACCAACGTTCCAAAATGAAGCCTACGGAACATATTATATTATTGATTTACAATAAATTGATGTTTTTTGCATCATTGTTACCGTTGTTGGTACACTTTTTACGCTCCAACGGGCAAACCTTTCTTCGTGATGACCTGTCCAACGTGTTCCAACTAAAAAACAACATTCCAACAATCCTTTTCATACATAAAATATTGATTTATAGGATTTATTATATTTATGTTGGAACGTTGATTTGTTGATCACTACTTTAGAGCTAGGATTTTCCAAAATTTTCACCACGTTTTATTCCTTTCCTGGAGAGTATTAAATCATGCAATAAAAAATCTCAAAAAGGAAGCTCACTCTCCAACGAGCCAACTTTTTGTTCATCATCACTCTTTGTCACTTCAGCTTCCAGAGTTGAATTTCCATTCAGCTCAAGATTTAATTGCGTAGCTGTATTCTTGAACTTCTCCAGGTCTACACCCATCTCCTGGATCTTGACATAATCCAGGGCAATACAACTGGTATTGCGGCTGGCCGTCTCCAGGAACCGGCTCACTTTACCTGGTATGGAAGGATCCTCACGCCATTGTTCTACCTCCCATTCAAAACGGTGGCTATGTACCTGGCCGATATAAGCCGGGTGATCCCTGAGATAATTTCTAAGCGTTCCCAGCTTCAGGCTTTCGGTTGTATGAATGCTTTGATAAACCTGGATTACATCATTTATAATCAGCCAAAGAATCTTCTTGGTTTCACCATTCCAATGAACTCCTTCGGTTTTATCTCGCCCTACCTGGATAGTGATTCCCTTTTCAATGCTAAGATCGAATTCTCGTCCGGAGATGATCTTACCTTGAGCATACAGCATGCTGATCGTATCGAAGAACACGCTCAGGCGGTTTGAAGAATCCATCTCGTCGCTCTGCCGGCAGATCTGCTTTTTGGCATCCTCGTAGAACTCCTCGAAGCTAAAAGGAAATGGGATCTCCTTGCAGTGATCCTCCCACAGCTTGGCCATGGCAATGAAAAGGCTGACGGTATTTACCATTCTCACGGTAAACGTTCCGCCCTCGCCATGAATATCCTGCTTTACCTTCTTCTGCCATTCATGCAGGTATTTTGCAAAATGCTTCTGTATGATATCGCGCCGGCGAATGATCTCCAGGGCGATGTTAGATAAACCCATTTCCTCACGTTTTTTAAGGTCATTGAATAAAGCAACTTCATCATCGGTCCAGTCGATCTTCTTGGGAACATTCTTAACCACCACCCTATTTTGAAGAGCACCGTCATCCCTCTCTGGTTGCTCCTGGCCAAGAAGGACCGGGGCACAATTGACCACGCTGGTCTCGATATCCCGGGAGGTTGCATCCTTTCGTTTCTGCTTGCCTTCATTATCATACACTGCAGCCTTTAAACCCTGGAACTTCTTATCCGATATCTGGTAATCGTTATATTCTTCGAAGACCATGGGGATATCGCAGAATCGCTCCATGGCCGTAAAAAAAGCGGCGTCTGTACCTGAATTGAGATTAAATAGCGGGGCACCGAACATCCAGGGCGCCCGGATCGATTCCGCTATCCGGGATTTACCCGACTCGGTAGGGCCGGTAAAGAACAAAGCTGTAAAGAAACGCTGTATAGGAAAGATGACCGACCGGTGGGCGGCCAGTACAGTAAACAATAATGCCCACATGCCATTGCCGTTATACTGGTAAACCTTGTGCATCAGATCGCACCAGGTTGACCATGTTGTTTCTTGCTCAGGTTTGTAGACAAGGAAACGGTCGTATGAATATTTGTCATCTGACCCGGTGCGATCACGATATATACGGCTAAAGGCAGGAGAATAGAATGTTTCACTTTTGAACTTGACAAGACCAAGATCATCAACTGAGGTGAACTGGCCATCGGTGACGATCCCGTTACTGAAGGCGAAGAATCCTTTTGTCTGCCATCCAAATATTGATATCTCCCGGCATTTAGGAAATCCAAGGGCAATACTCTCCTGGATCTTGTCATAGTGATATTGCTTTGCCCCGGCCAGAAGATATGGTCCCAGGTTCCACAACGTTTTTTTGAACGATGGGAGATCCGACATATCGGCGCTCTTCAGCTCCACATATTCTTCCTTGTTAAGCTCTGAGTGAAATAACTTGATCACTCTCTTATTTCGAAGAGAATCATCATCCACGACATGAAACAAAGGTTCCATGAAGAAATTACCGATTTTAACCAGCACATTTTCCAGAGTCCGGAACACGTAGAATATCTTATGGCCGGTCTTATTCTGAGCGGCAAAGAATCCATAGCGCTGGTAAAACTCCTGGTCTATGTAATCCGGTAGGTGCTGCACATCGAATACATACTGGTAATCATCGATCACCAGGTTCTCCTGAGCCTGCGCTGCCAGATTCTTGCGCTTATCGGTAAATGGTTTAAGTACCTTAGTAAATGCGGCAGCTGTCAGTCCAAATGCCTTTGCAATCTCACCAGTCTTAATATGAATGATCGTATTGTCCAGCTTCGAAAGAAATTCCGCCACGATCTCCACATACTTCTTTGATCGCTTGGTATCGGGATGTGATCTCAAATGCCCGGTAAGCAAGTTTACATAGAGATCAAGGAAGTCATAGATTTCTTCAACATCTCTTAAACACACGTGTACTTCTACCTGGCAACCTCCTTCAGTCAGCAGTCTCCCGATGGTGGCCAGTGGATCTTCCTGATCATTATCATCCATCGCCTTTTTCATCCCTTCGATGATCACTTTGCGCGTGATCGCGATAAGTTTGCCGATATCCGTCCGCTGGAGGATCCCCTCAGGAAGGCTGATCACATTCTCTTCATTATTCATGTGCCGTCCCACAACGTCAGACGGGTCCTTGATAATAATAACCTGATTCTTTTCCTTGATTGCCTCTATCGCATTATCAAATCCATAGAATCCCTTCTCATGCAATTCTACCTTGGGAAGTTGCTTTTTAACCTGTTCAGTTAACTGATCAAGGTTAAGCTCGAGCTTCTTGGATATCTCCTGGAGCAGGACCATCCGGGTTGTTTCATCCGGAATCTGAGAAATCTGCTGCAGCAGATCCTTCACGATCTTTGCTTTATGCAAAGGATTCTCCTTGATTTCTTCCTGTGCAAGTTCAAGGCGAAAAGTAACAATGTCCTTTTTGTTTTTCTCCAGGAATAATTTCATGTCGATCGCTCCGACTCGTCGGACCATCGAATCAGGATCATCCCCTTCAGGAAGCGACACAATGTAAACATCCATTCCCTGCTGAAGGGGAATGATGATGTTTTTTACAGCAGCCTTCACCCCGGCCGGATCCAGGTCATAGACAAACGTGATACAATTGGTAAATGAGCGTATCATCCGCACCTGGTCTTCCGACAAGGCGGTACCCGATCCGGCCACCGCATTTTTGATCCCGGCCAAATGAAGCGATATCACGTCAGTTTGACCTTCCATGAATAGGCAATTGTTCTCCTGGATGATCGTCTTTTTAGCCTGGTACAATCCGTACAGGAACTTGCTTTTCTTAAAAACATCGGTCTCCGGACTGTTGACATACTTTGGTTTATCCTTCTCTTTAGTCAGTATGCGTCCGGTAAAACCGATAATTCTACCGGTCTTATCATGGAACGGGAACATGAGGCGCTTAAAGAAAGAATCGAAGTGGTGGCCATCTTCAGCCTTGCGGATCAGGCCGGCATGAAGAAGTAAGTCATGACTGTAACCAGCTTCACCTGCAGCTATCATCAGGGAATTTCCAATGCTGGCATAACCAAGATCGAATTCCGATATCGCCCGGGATAATTGCCTACCTTCAATATAGGCAAGAGCTTGCTTTTCTTTCTGGAGGTTTTCAGCGAAATGTTTCTGGGCCCATTTGAGAACCGAATAGATGCTATCGCGAAGTTTGTCAGCATCAGATATCTCTGCTGACTTTTCATCTTCCTGGACAGCGACATTGTATTTCTTGGCAATGTACCGCAAAGCTTCCGGGTAAGTCATTCCCTCGCTTTTGATCAAAAAACCTATCCCATCGCCACTCTCTCCGCACCCAAAACACTTGTAAGAATTCCTAACCGTGTTTACGATAAAACTGCCAGTTTTCTCATTATGGAACGGGCAACAGCCAACGTAGTTGACACCTTTTTTTGTAAGAGATACAAATTCACCAATGATATCAGCAATCTGAATAGAATCTTTAATGGCCTGTATTGAATCCTGGGAAATTGACATCGAATTATCGCTGAGAATGAATGATTGAATTAAGGCCCCCGTAAAGGGGGACCGTCTTTCCGGTCTGCCAGGCTTTCTAATTGTCACACATCCTGTTTATCTCCTCTTTATTGTCGGATGTATGGAATTGGATCTTACGATGCAGCTTCACGATTCTGATACCATCGGTTACCATCCCATTGGTACGCATCCGGGTTCCCTGCACTCACCCCGGCCGTATCCCGCCAGATCCAATTCTGTTCTCGCGTGATCAGGGTTTGCTTTTATTCTTTATTGCTTTTATTGGCGCCACCTTCCCGGATGGAAGGATGGCGCTGTGTTTTTCCGGATGATTGATATCATCCGGATCCAGCTGTTTGGATTCCAGAAGATCGATCAGGTACGCTGCCCGGGATTCCACTTCCGATTGAAACGAATGAAGCTTCTGATCTGAAAGCTCAACCTGCCATACTCCATTGGGCATTTTTTGGCATAAGAGTGCCTGGAAGAATCCCCAGGGAATCATTTCTCCGAGTTCACCAATGGAATAGGCCGGTATTGAGGGAATGCCAATCTGAGTTTTACTTTGTGGAATAAGATAATACCGGGTGCCCAGTTTTTTCCAGTAGTAATTTGCCTTGAGCCGAACACCGGCCGATTTCATACGAAAAGAAGTCTGAGGACCTACGTAGTTGAGTAAATTGTTCATACAGTTTAGTTAGTGGGTTTTGGTTTAGATAATTTGGGCAAATTAGAGATGGCAAAGTCCAGTATGCACTTTAGTTTATCCTGGCTGGATGAGTATGACGAGTTGGATTGACATGGCATAACATTATTCAGATCCTTCTGAAGAACCAGAAGGTAGCTGCAGATCTGAGGGAGAGTTATCCCCTGGAAGTAATGATTGGCTTTTATTAACCGGTCCATGGATGCAAGTTTGACAGGAATCTGATAAAACTCCTTGCTTCCATTTTCCATCAGGATCCGGGAATGATTGACATATTTATCAAAAATGACCAGAATGAAATCGCGTTTGATTTCAGCCAGGAATTTTGATGCCTGGTCCCGGTTCTCGTAACCGCGGGCTTCCGTTTTCTCGCCATTACCGATATCAAATTTTACCTGCAGATCCACGGCACCTGTAACCTGGTCAACTCTGGCATGCACCAGTTCAAACATTGGACTACTCATGGTTTTCCTTTTTAAGTTGGTTATCAATCTCTGAAATCAGTTCTTTCAAAACAGCAATCTCAAAATCTGGATTTTTAGGCACAAGCTTCATAACTTTACAATGATGAAGCAACTCTGATCCGATTGGCTGTTCCTGACCGAAAACCACAATTTCACAATCAACCATAGAGCTAACTATTTTGTTGTACTCAAGTATTCCAATGTAGGATTGATATGCTTTACGTGTGAGTTCAAGTATCGGAACGGACATTTGGGAGAAGGTGCTCATGGTTGATCGGTTTCGGTTTGATGTTCAGCATGGATAAGCTTTAGCTTGCGGCTCATTTTGGTGAGTTTACGTGCCCTGTCTATTTGGTCAACTGTCAAGGCAAAGCAAGAAGTAGGGGATCTGCTATTTTGTTCGGGAGCAGGTGCACCTTCTTCTGTTACGGGAGATGTCAAACCTTTTACATCAGAAAGAGTGCTGCCGAAAAGCTCAAGTTGACATGGATCCGGAGCTGCCGGACACTGAGGGATCAGATCTTCCATGTCAGAATAGATATTGTGCTGCGAATGCGGCTATTCCACTTTTGGAATGGCACCCTATTTTTTGTTGCAGTTGCGTACACTGACGATCAACCGTATGCTTGCTACGGTGCCGGAGCTCAGCAATGAGTTTATTGGGAAGATCCCGGGCAATGAGTTTTGCTATTTCAGCATCATTGCGCGTTAGCTTCCCATTGCGTACATCCGGAAGTTTGCAAATAAACCCATCAGATGGACATGGCCGCTGGCCGCAATCCCAATACTCAGGTTTGCTAACGCCGCCAAAGGTGATATCCGGCACCAGGTCAAGATCCCCATACCGGCAGAAGGCATACTTCTCAATTTGTTTTAAAGGATCAACGATGCCAAGTAGCTCCAATCCTTCAGCCACTTTGGGATCTGCATCAATTTCTTCACGCAGTTTGCAGGCAATCTTCTGAGTGATCTCAGAAAAAAGGAAGATTTCCTTGCCCTGCATAAACATTACCTCACCATTCATCACGAAAAATTCTACTTTATCATCAGCCAGTCCGGCCGGAACATAATGTGAGTCCATGATATTGATTTTTGGTTAGTATTAGGATTTTACCAATTGTTTGGCACGCTGTTTTTGCTGCAGGAGTTTTGATTTTGTTTCTTCAGCCAGGATGAAAGCCTCGGTGATAATATCTTCATTGAATTTATCTCCCCTAAGCACTGAATAGCAGTAATTAGTATGAACGATTACCTTCTTATTCGCAAGTCTTTTACTAATGATACTCCCATATCCAATAGGAAGAGCATTCTTTAATATCTCAAGTGATTTCTTATCTATCATACTTATTTATTGGTATTTTATCGGGTTTCTAAAAGGTTTATATTTGTATAATAATAGTTTTCAAATGTAAAGTATTTTTTCCATCAATGTCAAGATAATTTTCCCTTAAACCAAAATTTAGAATGTTTCTAAATGATAAATTAATACCAAGTCTATGGATTACAATAAAATAACCCAAGAACTCAAAAGGAAAAAAATGTTACATCAGGATCTTGCCAGGCAGATGGGAATCACACGCCAGGGTTTGACAGCTGCTTTACGCAACAAATCTCTTCGTGTAAAGGATCTGGAATCTATTTCAGAGATTTTGGATGTTCCAATATCATATTGGTGGGAAGAATACCAGGTAAATGAAAATAAAATTTCATATCAATCTCAGGATATGATCATCAAGCGATTAAACAGGCAAATAGATAATTACCTGGATGATATTAAACGCTTCAAGGAGAGAATTTTGGAGTTAGAAATTCAACCGGTTAGAAAGAAAGAGGCCAGTTAAAACTGGCCTACAAAAACCCCCTTACCCCCATAACAGGTACATAACAAAAATACATAGTTATGCCACATCTTTAACATTATGCGAATATATAATTAATATATTAATCATATTTATGATATAAATGTCACAAAAAAGTCACAAAGAAAAATGAAATGATTGGGAATGCCTTATTCAATCAATGAAATGGGAAATAATACTGGTTCAGGTGGGCCCACGGGTTCAAGT